>Ga0123353_10004528_pt1 | contig 17918 bp, 17 predicted proteins | sample TergutLab28metaG_3_FD_92763 | JGI IMG/M metagenome (GOLD analysis project Ga0123353, IMG submission 92763) | Labiotermes labralis P3 segment gut microbial communities from Petit-Saut dam, French Guiana - Lab288 P3 | ecosystem: Host-associated > Arthropoda: Insects > Digestive system > Gut ... | reverse complement strand
TTCGCGGAAGCCGCGTACGGCCTGCCCCATCGAGCTGAAAAGCTGGGGCAGTTTGCCAGCGCCGAAGATGATAAGAATGATGATCAGGATGACTGCCAGTTGCCATGGTCCAAAGTTCATAAGCCGCTCCTTTTTCTGATGGAGTTATTTTGCAGAAAGCTAGTTATCTGATTTTCCGATCTGTTTGATATTTCTCTTTCGCGCCGGTGGCGTTTCGTCATCGTAATCGTAATCATCATCGTCAATGTCATCGGCCCGGCCGGTGCGGAAGACTCGCATGGTCTTTCCCAGCGCTGAACCCACCTGTGGCAGTTTGCCCATGCCGAACAGCACCAGAATGATTACAACGACGAGAATTATTTGCGTTGGTCCGATATTGAAAGGCATCGCGATTTCCTCAAGGCCTGCGTAGCCTAATCATAATCAGGCGGCAGGGGATTGTCAACTGAAAAGAATTTCGGCAATGGCCCTATTGCGTCCATGAACTCACCATTCACAACTCTAAACTCATCACTCTCTCCCGCCCCGGCGCCGGAAATGTTAAAATAGCTCTATGTCATCTGAGGTTATAAAGGCTGCCGGTATCGGCTTCTGCATGGGAGTGCGCCGTGCCATAGACATCATCACCGGGGTCGCCTGTGAGCATGGTGGTGTGGAGACGCTGGGTGCGCTGGTACACAACCGGCAAGTGCTGGGAAAACTGGCGGAGCGCGGCGTGCGCATTGTGGATGATCTCTCCGGTGTTCGTGGTAATATCGTGGCCATCAGCGCTCACGGTGTGGGGCCGGAAGTGATGGGGGAAATTGCCGCGCGCAGGCTTGAAGTCATTGATACCACCTGCCATTTCGTAAAACGCGCTCAGGTAGCCGCCGGAAAATTGGCTGATGCCGGTTTTTACACCGTCGTTTTCGGCGACGGGGGGCATCCTGAGGTGAAAGGGATACTGGGATGGGCTGGTGGCAAAGGCCTGGCCACGACGGATGCCGCCGATCTTGCCAGACTCTCCGCACTGCCAGGCAAGCTGGGACTGCTCTCACAGACCACGCAGATACCCGATGCCTTTTCGCGTTTTGTCAAGAGCGTGCTGGATATCGCGCTGGTGAAGGACGCCGAAATTCGCATTGTGGACACGCTGTGCCATGACATCCGCCGCCGTCAGGCGGATACCCTGAGGATGGCTGAAGGCTCGGACGTGGTGTTCGTGATTGGCGGCAGGAATTCGGCCAACACCCGGCACCTGTTTGATGTTTGCGCTGCCGTCGCCGGTACGTACCAGATCGAGACGGCGAAGGAAATCAATCCCGAATGGCTCTTCGGCAAAAAGAAAATCGGTGTCACCGCCGGTGCTTCCACCGACGATGAGACCATTGACGAGGTCATGGCGCGGCTGGAGGAGTTGGCTCAAAACTGAAAAGACAGCCGTCAGCGCTCAGTGGGCAGTTTTTCGCGATTAGCTTTCTGTTTCCTACCTGTATCTTAAGTTGTAACTGATGTGCCCGGTCTGTTTTGTTATCAATGTACCTGGTTTGCACCCGTCTTGCCTCCCTCCCCTTGCGGGAGCGACTGAGGGGGGGGTGAGGCTGACAAGTACCACTGGATTCCTGTCCGCCTGGGCAGAAGCCGGAATCCAGTATTCTTTATCGTGTCATTGCGGACTTGATCCGCAATCCAGAACGATCATAAATCCATGCTGGAGGAGCGAGCTTGCGAGTGATGAAGCATCCAGTGGGGTGGTGGATAGTTGCTCCCCACCACCAGATCCTTCGGTCGCTATGCTCTCTCCAGGATGGACTTGCACGAGACTCATCACTCCAAACTCATAACTGACCGCTGAAAACTGACCACTGAAAACCGAAAACTGATTACTTTCGGCCTTGTGTCACCAACAGGATGGACTTGGCCATAAATCCATGCTGGAGGAGCGAGCTTGCGAGTGACGAAGCATCCGGTGGGGTGGTGGATGGTTACACTCCCCGCCACCAGATCCTTCGGTCGCTACGCTCCCTCCAGGATGGACTTGGTCATAAATCCATGCTGGAGGAACGAGCCTGCGAGTGACGAAGCATCCGGATGTGGCGGGGTCTGACAACTTGCAGTCGATTGCTGACAGCTTGCCCGCCGTGTTACACTCTTCAGACGGAGGAGTCCTATGAAAAAGCGCGTGTTTTCCGGCGTCCGCCCTACCGGGCGCCTGCACATTGGTAATTATCTCGGAGCGATCAAAAATTATGTCGCTCTGCAGGGCGAGTTTGACTGCGTTTACTGCGTTGTGGATCTGCATGCCCTTACCACACTTGAAGATACCGCCCTGCTTCAGTCCAACATTCGTGAAGGTATGCTGGACATGCTGGCCGCCGGTCTTGACCCACAGAAGGCGGTCATTTTTGTGCAGTCACACGTGCCGGAAATTAACGAACTTTTCACCCTGCTGGGCATGGTGACGCCTCTAGGCTGGCTGATGCGCGTGCCCACCTTCAAGGAAAAAGCGCGCATGCATCCGCAGAATGTCAATTACGGGTTAGTGGGTTATCCGGTGATGATGACGGCCGACATTGTACTCTACAAAGCCGACGTGGTGCCGGTGGGTGAAGATCAGTTGCCGCATCTGGAGCTGGCGCGTGAAATCGTGCGCCGCTTCAACGAGCATTTCGGGGATACTTTCCCTGAGCCTCAGGCGCGGCTGACCACTTTTCCCATGGTGGTGGGACTGGACGGTCAGTCAAAGATGAGCAAGAGCCTTAACAATCATATCGAGATTGCCGCCACCGCTGAAGAAACAACCAAGAAAATCATGTCGGCGGTCACTGATCCGGCGCGCAAGCTGCGTTCAGACCCCGGACACCCAGAGGTGTGCAACGTATTCAAGCTACGCAGGCACTTTGAGCCGGAGGTTATTGCCTCGCTTGATGCCGACTGCCGCACTGCTAAAATCGGTTGTGTTGACTGTAAGAAGTCGCTTGCCGCGGCTGTCAATAATTACTTTGCTCCCCTGCGTGCCCGCAGAGCCGAACTCGCAGCCATTCCAGGCTATGTGGAAGAGGTGATGGCCGACGGCGCAAGGCAGGCGCGTGTTATCGCCTGCAGGACTATGGAGGAAGTAAAAAAGAAAATGGGGTTGATATAAACTATTTTGCATGGAGGCAGTATGGACGCCATTCAGGCTATTCTCTCACGCCGCAGTATCCGCAGATACACCGATAAAAAAGTCCCCGATGACGCGATAAAAACTCTGCTTGAGGCGGCCATGGCGGCACCTTCCGCCAACAACAAGCAGCCCTGGCATTTCGTGGTCGTCACCGACCGGAAGATTTTGGATGCCGTGCCGGCCTTTCATCCCTACGCGAAGATGTTGTTTGAGGCAACAGCCGCCATTCTTGTCTGCGGCGATGAGAGCGTTGAAACCACCGGAAGTTTTTTGATTCAGGGATGCTCTGCCGCCGTGCAGAATATTCTTGTTTCTGCGAACGTGCTGGGACTGGGGACGGTATGGCTGAGTTCCCATCCGCGCGAGGAGCGCATGGACGGTTTTCGCGAACTGTTCAGGCTGCCAGCGGGAGTTATCCCCGTGGCTTTAATCTCCATCGGCTACCCTGCCGAAGAGAAGCTGCCCTCCGGCAGATACGACGAGTCTCGGGTGCATTGGAATAGCTGGTAAATCTTCGAGTTGCATGGCACGGCACGCCGTGTCTCTACTTGCGCCGGATGGTTTCGATGAGCGTCTTGTCGTAGTTGAAGAGCAGGCAGTAAATCATCATCGCCACGAAGACAATGTTGGGGATGCGCGCCAGCCAGTCGCCGCGCTCGGCGCCCAGCCCCAGCATCAACAACCCGATACCGAATACAAACGCCCCGACAAGTCCTATTTTCACCAGCCGACCCTTATTGAGAACCAAAAAGCCCAGGATCAGCTCGATGGCGGCGAAGAGGATGATAAACCACACCATATGAGGGATGACGGCATCCGTCCAGAAGTTTCGCAGGAAGTCCGGCCAGGCGTAGCGTCCGCCCAAGTGATAGCCCTCGGGGTCGGCCACACCAAAGATGCCGTTGATAATCACCCCCGCTATGAAGATGCAACCCCAGAACAGCCGCATGATATTGGCGGCCTTTTGCATATTATCTCCGGCGCTTTTCGACGAATCTCTTGATTCTGGCAAGCGCCTCTTCCAGTTCAGGCATAGCCGTGGCGTAGCAGCAGCGCACGTATCCTTCGCCGCACTCGCCGAAAGCTGTGCCCGGCACCACCGCTACCTTTTCCTCCTGAAGCAGCTTCTCGGCGAATTCCTCCGATGTCATGCCGGTGATGCCGATATTTGGGAAGGCATAGAAGGCACCTTTTGGCTCAAAGCAGGAAAAACCGATGTCGCGCAGGCCTTTTACGAACATCAGTCGCCGGCGGTTGTAGTCGGCCACCATCTCGCGTACGCTTTCCTCGCCACCTTTCAGGGCTTCAAGCGCTGCCACCTGCGCCATGGTAGGGGCACACATGACAGTGTACTGGTGAATCTTGGTCATGGCGGCGATGACCTCACGTGGGCCGGCGGCATAGCCTATGCGCCAGCCGGTCATGGCGTAGGCTTTCGAGAATCCGCCGAGCAGGATGGTGCGTTCCTGCATGCCGGGCAAGGAGGCGAAGCAGGTGTGTTCCATGCCGTACACCAGTCGGGCATAAATTTCATCTGATATCACCAGCAGGTCGTGCTTGTCGGCAATTCCGGCGATAGATGCCAGTTTTTCGCGCGGCATGACGGCGCCGGTTGGGTTGGAGGGATAGCCGCTCAGGATGGCTTTGGTGCGGGGGGTGACGGCGGCTTCTATATCGGCAGGAGCAAGCTCGAAATTGTTTTTTTCGCTGGTGGCGATTTGCACCGGCCTGCCGCCGGAGAGGAGTACCGCCGCCGGATAGGCTACGTAACAGGGTGTTTGCATGACAACTTCATCGTTGGGGTCAATCACGGCGCGCATGACCAGATCCAGCGCTTCGCTGACGCCCACGGTTATCAGGATTTCCGTATCCGTGTCGTATTTTAGCCCGTATGTGCGCTCAAGGTGTTTAGCCAGTTCCATCCGCAGTTCTGGCATACCGAGGTTGGAGGTGTACATGGTGCGCCCCTTCTCCAGCGAATAGATGGCAGATTCGCGGATGCGCCAGGGAGTGGCGTAGTCAGGCTCTCCCACCCCCAGCGAGATGACGTCGTCCATGGAGGCCAGCAGGTCGAAGAACTTGCGGATGCCGGAGGGCGCGAGCGCGCCCACCCGCTGTGAAACGAGGGGTTTTTTTATGCTTGGGCAGTCATTGGCAGGATTCATAGGACTCAATTGCTAGAGGATGACTGCCTGTCGCTTGTTTTCCTCTGCGCTTTCGAAGATTTCGCCGTCTTCCTTGTACTTTTTGAGTACGAAGTGGGTGGCGGTGGCGGTGACGCCCTCAATGGGAGCCAGTTTGCTGGTGACGAATTCGGCAACTTCTCTCATGCTGCGCCCTTCCACGATGACCGCCAGATCATAGGCTCCGGCCATAAGGTAGACTGTTTTAGCCTCGGCGAACCTGTAGATACGCTCGGCAATGGCGTCAAAGCCTACGCCGCGCTGGGGAGTAATCTTGACCTCAATGAACGCCCAGACATGCTCGTTGCCGGCCTTGTCCCAGTTGATAAGAGTCTTGTATTTGACAATGGTGCGGTCGGCCTCGGCCTGTTTGATGTCCTGCTCCACCTGTTCTTCGGTGGCGCCGGTCATGGCGGCAATCTGCGCGGGTGAAAGCCGCGCGTCTTTTTCCAGTATCTTGAGGATTTCCCTGTTTAACATAAAACACCTAGAATGAGGATTTAAAACTGTATTATAGCAGAATGAGAGGCGGAGCGTTCAGTGATATTAACGCCATTTTATCAAACCAGGGAGAGGCTATTTTACCAAGGCATAATAATCGCTTTTACACGTAGCGCAATGCCGTTGACAATTTGAGTTTGTTATTCTGTTGCTTACCGCAAGGCGGCATCTACTTTGCCAATGAATGCGTATACTGTGTCCGGCACATATCCATTGTACCCATCACCCGTAAACACATATATCGGTAGCAGATAGTCATTGCACGTACTGTGCGAAAAATGAAGGTCAATGCCAGTAATCGCCAAGCTGGATAACAACCGGTAATTAACTATGCATTCGAGATTGTCAGTATCTGGGGGCACCTGACTCGAGAGATAATTTTCAAGGATTCCATAAGCATAGTTAATATCTTTTAGCGGCACATCAAAAGCTGGTTTAAGGGTATATTTGTTGGTTTGCACACTTAAAACGATGCCATTATCTCCAATCGCAATGCTGACGCCGCCACCAGAAATTACGATCCCACCTATCGCAACATGGAATTCTACACTGGTGCCAGTCACGTATGATACGGTGGAAACTCCATTGTCTATCTCTCTCACTTCACCAGCGGGAGATGTTGTTATGCCCACAACATTTTTCGGATACAGGCCATGGTCATTAAGCCATTTTTCAGCAATGGCGATGCAATTTTCATCAGAAGGCAGGTTTTTAGGTTTTTCTAAGAAATAATTATTGTCGGTTATTGAAATGGAACCATTAAGCCCGATTATAAGAGTCTGGTCTTTGTTGACGTACGAATAAACCATTCTCTTGTCGCCTTCCGGCATCTGCCAAGGTTCTTCTGAAAACCCAAGCTGTTTTGCCAAATTAGAGGCATAGCTTTCACTGACAACCGGTCGAACTATTTCATATACAGTAAGTTTGTGCGGAAAGTCAGGGAAGCCAGTGTTTAGAGCTATGTTGACAGGTGGAGCATCATGATTTCCAAGCACTACTACATCTTCAAACACATATGGTATCTCATGCGTTTTTGAGCATGCCGGCAAAACGAGGCAGGCTATTACGAACAAACCGCAGACAATTCCTGTCAATTTTCTATTCACGGTGGTTCTCCTTATCTCGCGGTATAAAGATACTTGGTGCTATCCACGGTGATCGTACTGTTGTACGAATTTATATAGTCAAAGTAAACAGAAGCTTCTTCCACAAGTGTGCGCGGAAGGTTGTTGTTATGAATTCCATCGTAGGCTTTGGATGTATCGTAAAATGAATGTGTATAAGTCCAGCACATATTGGACTTAGCAGCAGATAATCTTGGCGTATTCGGTGTTTTGGTCACCGTAGTCTGTCCAACGCTTCTTGCAAATCATTCGCCAGCTCCGAAATAAACTCCACTGTTTTGCCTGTTGATGGCAGCGCGAAACTGAGCCTGTGGGCGTGCAGAAACTGCCGTCCGACGATGTCCGCATTGCCGCCGTAGGTGGCATCCCCCGCAACCGGATGGCCGATAGAGGTGAAATGCACGCGTATCTGATGTGTTCTGCCGGTTTCTGGGCGGGCTTCGACCAGTGTGTATCCGGGGAGATATTCCATCACGCGGTACGCCGTGCGTGCGCTGCGTCCGCGGGAGGTTACCGTCATTTTCTGGCGGTGGGAGCGGTCGCGCCCTACTGGCGCGTCTATAATTCCTTCCGGCGGCGTTAGCCTGCCGGTGACGAGTGCGATATATGTCTTTTTTACCGTGCGCGAGCGGAACTGCGCCGCCAGATTTTCGTGCGCTTGCGGTGTTTTGGCAACCACAATCAATCCGGAGGTGTCCTTGTCCAGCCGGTGTACGATGCCAGGGCGGACGGAGTCTCCACCGGAGATGGACGGCAGGTGTGCCAGCACGGCGTTGGCCAGCGTGTGCGCCGGGCTGCCCGGGGCTGGATGCACGGTCATGCCGGCTGGTTTGTCCACCACCAGCAAATCGGCATCCTCGTAGACAATTTTGAGCGGAATGTCTTCGGGTTGAATCCCGTCCGGGGCTGATGGAGGTGGTACCTCTACGGCCACTATGTCGCCGCTCTTAGGCCTGACGCCGGAGCGGGTGGGGACGCCGTTAAGTGTGACACAGCCGTTTTCTATGAGTCTTTGCGCAGCGGAGCGCGTCAACTCAGGGACATGGCGGGTGACGAAAATATCGAGACGCTCGCCGTCCTGTTCAGCTTTGAGGAGGTACTGATTTGTCATCGCTGACTTCCAGTCGGTAGGAGGCGCGTATCAGGTTGACTGCCATTATGATGCCGCCGACTACCAGCGAGGAATCGGCTATGTTGAAATCAGGGAATCCCCCAACATGGATAAAGTCGGTGACTCGTCCGGTGGCGGCGCGGTCGATAAGATTACCGATAGTGCCGCCGAGTATCAGCCCCAGCGCCGCGACGGAGGTTTTCCAGCGCAGGAAATCCCATTTTTTGTAGAGTACCAGCGCGATGTACAGTGCTGATGCCGTGCCGATGCAGGAGATGGTAACCAGCAGGACGCGGGCGTCTTGGAGAATGCCGAAGGCGGCGCCGGTATTTTCGCCGTGGGTGATACGGAAAAAGCCGCTTTCCGGCCACGACCCACCCAGCGGGATATTGGCTCTTACCAACAGCTTGGTGACGCGGTCAAGGATAATTGAGGTTGCGGCGATTATCCAAAAAACCGGTGGAATACGCAACTTAGCGGGCATTTCTGGCGTCGCTCATGCATAGCCGGGCCGTCGGCATGGCCTCCAAGCGGGCCGCCTCAATGGGTTGGCCGCATTTATCGCACTTGCCGTAGCTGCCGTCATCAAACTTCTTTAATGCCGCATTGATGCCGGCAATCTGGTCGATAACACGTTTCTCCTGTGCCAGCATGTTCTCAAGGTCGGCGGTTTCGGAGGCCTCCTCTTCGCGTTTGCCGAAGGGGCTGCCCTCGCGCCGCTCCTTCGAAGAGCGGCTGGCGCGGATTTCCGCCAGCTGTTCGGTGAGGCGCAGAAGGTCTTTCTCAAGCCTCTGTTTAAGCAATCTCAGAGTAATGTCGGTCATCGCTTTCTCCTGCGATTGTGATTACCAGCTGCCTGTACATGCGGTTGAGTTATTCTGAAAGACAGGCAGAATACCAAACTGTCTTATCGGATTAGCCGACAGGCAAAAACAAACTCCCTACGATTATGGAACCGCAGAACCATCCGTATCGTTTTGAATAAACGCAAACGCATGTTACTGGCCTTAGTTTAACTCATTCATTGTTATTGTTCAACAACGTGTACTCGTTCAGGCGATTTGTGGCACAAGGCCGAAAGTAATCAGTGGTCAGTTATGAGTTTGGAGTGATGAGTCTCGCACAAGTCCATCCTGGAGGGAGCGCAGCGACCGAAGGATCTGGTGGCGGGGGTAACCATCCACCGCCACCTCCGGATGCTTCGTCACTCGCAGGCTCGTTCCTCCAGCATGGATTTACGCCCAAGTCCATCCTAGGGTCTCGCCTAGGCGGGGACGAAGGATCTGGCGGCGGGGGGGTAATCATCCGCCACCTCCTCCGGATGCTTTGTCACTTGCAGGCTCGCTCCTCCAGCATGGATTTATGACCAAGTCCATCCTGGAGGAGAGGTGCCAGTTACTACTCTCCGCCTCCTCCGGATGCTTCGTCACTTGCAGGCTCGCTCCTCCAGCATGGATTTACGACCATGACCATCCTGTTGGTGACACAAGGCCGAAAGTAATCAGTTTTCAGTTTCGCACAAGTCCATCCTGGAGGGAGCGCAGCGACCGAAGGATCTGGTGGCGGGGGTAACCATCCACCGCCTCCTCCAGATGCTTCGTCACTCGCAAGCTCGTTCCTCCAGCATGGATTTATGACCAAGTCCATCCTGGAGGGAGCGTGGCGACCGAAGGATCTGGCGGTGGGGGGTAATCATCCGCCACCTCCTCCGGATGCTTCGTCACTCACAAGCTCGCTCCTCCAGCATGGATTTACGACTGTCCGTGATTGCGGGGCAAGCCCGCAATGACACGGCCAAAATGTCATTCCATCCACAAAACTCATCACTCAAAATCCAACCCCTGTTATCAATCCTCTCCACACTCGCGTCCGTTCATGCTAGAATATGCGTGCATGAGAGAGATACAGGCTCCCGATGTTACCCGCGCCGTGGCGGAACTGGCGCAGCGCGCCAATTTTGAGCTTGGCGGTGATGTTGTCCGGCTGCTCGAGGCGGCGCGTGAACGAGAAGTTTCTCCAATTGGGCGGGAGGCGCTTGCCCGCCTACTGGAAAACGCGCGCCTGGCGAAGGACGAGCGCTTGCCTCTCTGTCAGGACTGCGGAATCGCCGTCGTTTTCCTTGAACTCGGACAGTATGCGCATATCACCGGTGGCGATCTTTACGAAGCGGTCGCCGACGGTGTGCGCTGTGGTTACAGAGATGGCTTCCTTCGCAAATCAATGGTGGCGCGCCCCTTTTCAGCGCGTATAAATACGGGCGACAATACACCTCCTGTCATTCATGTGGAAATTGTGCCAGGCGACAGGCTCAGAATCGCCTTCATGCCTAAGGGTGGCGGCGCTGAGAACATGAGCCGCCTCGTCATGCTCAAGCCGGGGGCGGGCGAACATGGCATTACGGATGCGGTCGTCTCCGCCGTGCGGGACGCCGGCGGTAATCCCTGCCCTCCACTGATTATCGGACTGGGCATCGGTGCCACCGCCGAGAAGTCACTCGAAATTGCCAAAAAGGCGCTGCTGCGGCCGGCCGGGGAACCCAACTCTGATGTTGAAACGGCGGAGCTGGAGCGCAAGGTTTTTGATGCCGTTAATATGACCGGGGTGGGACCGCTGGGTATGGGGGGAGGCGTAACCGCCATCGCCGTTCATGCCGAAGTGTATCCCTGCCACTTTGCCAGTCTGCCGCTGGCTATAAATCTGCAGTGCCACAGTGCCAGACATGCTGAGGTGACGTTGTAGTATGACGGGATTGAAAGTAGGCTTACCACTGGATGAAAGCGTGCGTAAAACACTGCGTGCCGGAGACGCTGTTTTGCTTTCAGGTGTGATTTACACCGCGCGCGACGCCGCTCACAAACGCATGGCGGAAGCGCTCGAAAAAGGCGTGGAACTGCCATTCGACATCAACGGGCAGACAATCTATTACATGGGGCCTGCTCCGGCGCGCCCCGGGGCTGTCATTGGTTCCTGCGGGCCGACTACCAGCGGGCGCATGGATGCTTATACGCCGCAGCTGCTGGAGGCGGGGCTGGCTGCCATGATCGGCAAGGGGGAGCGCTCTGCCGGAGTCAGGGAGGCTATCCGAAAAGCCGGCGCGGTGTATTTCGTTACTTATGGCGGGGTGGGTGCCCTGCTGTCTAAAGCGGTGCGCAAGGCTGAGGTGGTGGCATATCCTGAACTGGGTGCCGAGGCAATTATGCGTCTTGAGGTGGATGATTTTCCGGTTATCGTGGCCAACGACATGCACGGCGGCGACCTTTTCAGCGAGCAGATTTCAAAATACCGTCGCGGGTAGGAGAAGGTTTAAGTATGCAAGATTATTAAAAACAAGACGTCAAGTGGCTTTTTTGCTCAAAAACAAAAACCAACTGGAATTCCAATGGGTTTTGGACGTAATGCAGCTGAGAGTCAGGACACATCATTGCCATAGTTATTGATATAAAGATTACTGAGAATAGAGCGGAGATTTGACTTAGACTTTTTATACTGTTAGAGTTTACATATAAGATGAACAACCTCTAGAGAATATTTACAGGCGAGGTGTCGCAGGCGGGCTTTCTTATGATGAATAAGACGCAAAAACGCAGAGAACCTTCAGCAACCAGTATTGTCCGTGGTGTTTCAACGGCACGGGTGTCTGGTTGCTTTATTGTTTTTAGGGGGAAAGCAATATGAAGCGATTAGGCCTAAAGTTGGGTTTGGTAATGGCCGTTGTGGTTTTGATGGTGGGCGGCCTTGCCGGATGTGGGGCAAGTGAGTTGGGTGCTGACACATCAACCAAAAGAGGAGGTGTTAGATATAGCATTAAAAGCAAGGGCACCAAATTCAACATTGATAACGTGACACTGGACTTGTATTACGGACACAATTACACTAACCCAACCAGCACGTTTCAATATAATTATGAGAAACATGAATTTGTCAGTTTTGCATTGTACTTTTGCGATGGGCAGTATTACCAATCAAATTACGAATTCGAACTACCCTTTTTTTATACAACCCCTCGTGTATATAGTGACTATACTGATGTTGAAGGGCATTATTTAGTAAAAGAACTTTCTCTTGATGAATTTAGTTCCGGTGAGTATTACGTCAAATTCAATCCTATTTTTGGCTATAAGTTCAACCACCGTGAAACCATAACCGTACCAAGAGGCGTGTTTGAAAGGGAAAGCGGCTCGTTTGTGTTTAAAGTGGCTGGGGTGTTCTCTTTAAAAGATGATGGTGGGGAAGACTATGGCGATGGCGGCTACATCGTATTAAATTCAAACTGCATATATGTTCGTTACGATTATGTAGACGAACAAACCATTCTTTTATCGAAGCCTAACGATAGGCTGCGTTAGAAATAAACAACAGGAGGGATACCGTGAAAATCAAAAAGCTCCAACAGGTCATAGCTCTTATGCTAGCCGGCATGATGCTATTCAGCTCCGCTATGCTATCGTAACTGGGGAGAAAGCAATGAATGACTGTATATTCTGCAAAATTGCCGCAGGGGAGATTCCCTGCACCAGCGTTTTTGAAGACGAACGCGCCCTGGCCTTCCGTGACATCAATCCTCAAGCGCCGGTGCATGTGCTGGTAATTCCCAGAAAGCACTATAAAAACCTTACTGCACTCGATGCATCAGATCATGATCTGATGCGCCATCTGCTGCATGTCGCCAATGTCGTAGCTATTGAAGAAGGTATCGCCATGGATGGCTACCGTGTGGCGGTTAACTGCGGTTTGCAGGGTGGGCAGGTGGTGCAGCACGTGCATTTCCACGTGCTGGGGGGCAGACAGCTTTCCGGCGAACTGGGCTAGGACCTAGCCGCGCCCACTATATCTGAGAGATTCGCTATTCCGCTGGCGCGCAGATAGCGCTCCAAACCATCCACGATGTCCGTGGCGGCGCAGGGGTTGATGAAAGTTGCGGTTCCCACTTCAACCGCGCTGGCTCCTGCCATGATGAACTCCAGAGCATCTTCTGTGGTGGAGATGCCGCCGCCGCCGATGACTGGGATTTTCACCGCCCCTGCCACCTGGTATACCAGCCACAACGCCACGGGTTTAATCGCCGGCCCGGAAAGTCCGCCAGTGACATTCGCCAGGACGGGTCTGCGTTTCTTGATATCAATTACCATGCCTTTGAGGGTGTTTATCAGCGATACGGCGTCGGCGCCGGCTTTTTCGACGGCGGTGGCAACCCTTACGATGTCTGGGGCGGAAGGAGTTAGTTTGACGATGATTGGAAGCGTTGTGCTTGCTCTGACTGCGGTTACGACCTCGGCGGCGGATTCGGGACGGGAGCCGAACTCAATGCAGCCGTGTGCCACGTTGGGGCACGAAATGTTGATTTCAAGCCCGCTTATACCGTGGACTCCATCCAGCTTTTGCGCCAGCCGGGCGTAATCTTCAATGCTTTCGCCAGCGATATTGACGATGACCGGCACCCTCCAGCCAGCCCACAATGGGGCTTTATCGCGAATCAGGGCGTCCACGCCGATGTTTTGCAGTCCGATGGCGTTGAGCATACCGTCGGGTGTTTCGGCAAGGCGCGGCTGGGGATTTCCCTGCCGCGGAGCCAGCGTTGTGCCTTTGCAGATGATGGCACCCAGCCGCTGAATGTCGCACAGGCCGTCCAGTTCGTCTCCGTAGCCAAAAGTGCCGGAGGCGGTCATGACAGGGTTGACAAGCGCAAGGCCGCGCTTATTGTGCGGTGCGATGTTGACGGATAGGTCTGGAACTTGAGTGTTCAAAGTGAGATAATTATAGCCATATGCGGGGCGGGCGGCAATTAGCAGTTAGCTTTCGGCTTCACACTTCCCGCAACCGTCTTTGCGTTGTTTTGTTGGTGTTAGAGGTTGCTTCCCTATGGAGACTGCCCATTGGTGGAATTTTTATGCGTTTTTCCGCTGCGCCTTTTATATTCGTACAAGGCGGCTACAACAACCATGATTGTGCCGCAAACCAATAAATAGACCCACCAACTGATACTCGTCCAGAAATCTTTGGAGAGATAAATCGCGGACACCAGGAGTGTAACTGCCGCCAGCGCAAACCACCGGCGTCTTTTAAGGAAAAAGCTGGCAAACAGCAGTATTGCCACAATGGCGCCAAGCAGTATTGCATCAAAAAGCACGTTGTCGCCGGTGACAATATCGCCGAATTGTACGATAACGGCGAAAACAGAAGCCGTAAACATGCCATGCCGAGCAAATATACTTCTGCGCCAAATCATACTAAGAATGGCCGTGGCAATCAACATTATGCTAAGAGAGAACTCTGTTTCAATAAGGTTTGGCAGCGTAAAATATGGCTGCGTCCACACCGCTATCGCACCGAGAACCGTGACAACGCTCAATATGAACTTATTAAAAGACTTGTACCCTGCAGAAATATTTCTGCCGAAAAAGCTCAAAACATATACTATGGTCAGTAAAAGCGCGCCGTGGCCAATTTTGGTGTTGGATACCCCCAGAAGTACCGGGGATGCCCAAAACACGAATGGCGTTATCGCGCCAGACAGGCTCAGGTAATCGAAAAATTTACCCTGCTTTGTTTGACGCAGGAGATATTTGCCAAAGAGCAGCCTCCCAAGTATGAGCATCACAGCAAACATGATGCCTGTGGTGAGCAGCGGTACGTAATATTTGTCCCCACCGTAGCTGAAGCCGCTTAACTGGGAACTTCCCAAGAGCGCAATCGCCCAAAGTGAAACCACTCCGATAAAATTCATGGCATTTTGCTTTGCAAGGAACAGCGAAAAGATGGATAACAGCGCGATTGCCACAGCCGCCACAATACCGCTGGGATGATTGAGCGCAGTATATTCAATGATGCAAAAAACGGCACAGAAGTTCAGCAGGATGGCGGATATGCTTGCCAGTTGGGGAAGAACAGGTTGTTTTTTACGAATGTATGCTATTACTGGCACAATCATTACTACTGTCGCAGAGAGTGCAAGTATATTCAGCAGGATAAACCAGCTGGGGTTTGTGTAGCTGAGCGCAAACATAAAAGGCGAAAGTGCCAAGGTAAACCCGCCAAGCCAGACCCACAGGCTCTGATACGCCCCGTTTTTATATCCGGCGTAAAACACCGCGGCTGAGTAAAGCCCGAGTGAAAGCATATACCAACCCGCAAGATAAGAGTCGGCAAATATCATCACCTGACACCAGATGCCTCCCCATAGCATGACCGCGATATTAAAACTGTCGGAGAAGCGCTTTTGCAGTACGCCGGTTTTCAAGAAGTTCAGTGCGGCACCGGCAGCTGCAACAGCCGCAAATGTGAGAAATGCCGCGACATATTCCGCGCCAGGCCCCGGCGGCGGCCATTCCAATACGTTTGACGCCATGTGCCTGGTGATGCTCATGATAGGGGCGCATAAGCCCAGAAGAACGAATGGTACCAGATACACGAAGGATCTGGCATAGTCCTTCTCTCTGTCTGTTCCGATGACCGTGCAAATGACAGCGAGTATGGTTATAGAAACAATCATCCACCACGTGTGAAACAAGTCGTTCCAACATGATGGAAGCCACAACAGGATCAGACAGGCAAGTAAAGGCGCGAAAATGACATCGGACAGCATAGTCCTTATCTTGACACCGAATATTTTAGGTGCGAAGCGGAAGACGAAAAACAGCACACCCAGACCGATGGCCATAAAAACAACTCTGTCATCGATGCTAGTAAAACTTCCAAACAACAATACTGCGATGTTCCGCAAAAACCAGACCGCGGCAATGGAATAGCCGGCCAGAAACACCCATCTGGCTTTTGATGGGTTGATAACACTAAAGGTATAAGCGGCAAAAAGCACAAATATTGCCAGCAGATGAAAGATTGGCGCTGTTTCATCATAGGCAAAACTGAGCAGAAAACCCAATAAAACATTCAGGTAGGAATAAATTTGTAAGTGGTGGTAAATTCTGCCGCTGCGGCGGTGCCTTAACAGCAGAATACACGCAAGCGACAGCGCGGAAATGGCAAAAATAGCCACCGGGGCGCCGCCGCCAACGAGCCTTGCCGCGAACCATACAGTGGCGGTTGTCGAGAATCCAGCTAAATAAACGAATACCGCTGATTTATAGCGCCATGCCCCGAATGCACTGGCGCAGGCGAACAGGGCTAAACAGGTCGTCCAGATGGCATAGACTCCCCCGCCGCTAAACGTATACCATTCGCCCATGATGGCAAATTGGCTTATTGCCAAAAAGGCAACGGGAATGAAAAAGCATCCCAGATAATAAAATGCTCTGCCGGTTAAACTCAATTTGAGAATCTTATCGGTAATGATCGACACGGCGATGAAAAATATTGGCAAAGTGAAAATAATCAGAGCGCGCAACTGATTAGACAGCGTATTCCACGTTGTTGTCGCAAAAATTGTGCCCGCCGTCAAGATGAACAATACACCGAGATACAATACTATCGTGGCCATGCTGAGTTTTTGCCAGGGAGGCGGCACATCCTCAGGCTTTGATATCGAAACTGGAGTCAACGCAGTTTTGTGCGCCGGTTGAGGAATTTGTGTTACTTCAGGGGTGGAAGCAGCGGCTAATTTCGCTCCGCAGAATTTGCAGTAGTTAGTTGCCTGTGGTGTCGAACCAGACGATATTTTCGCCCCGCAGGACCTGCAATAAGAGATGGTATACCCTGATGGGGGAGCGGCTGTCGGCGGTATAACCTGAGCGGATGGAGCAGCGGTATCTGGCATATCCGCCTTCGGGTGGCTTGTATCAGATGTGGCCTTTTCTAAACTATTGAGGCGTGATAGAAGGTAATCTATACGAGTCTCGCGTTCTTTTACCTTACTTCGTTCACTGAAATACAGAGTGAAAAAAACGATAGACAGAATCAACCATACAGAACCCATCGTAACTCTCCGTGCGAGTATTTTATCCGCAGCCAGCGGCATGAACTCACAAAGGAACACATTGTCAGCTGCTGCAGTTTAACAGGAACCGGCGTCCGGTTCAAGCGGTTGTACTCGTTCAGGCGGTTGGTGACACAAGGCCGAAAGTAATCAGTGGTCAGTTATGAGTTTCGTACAAGTCCATCCTGGAGGGAGCGCAGCGACCGAAGGATCTGGCGGTGGGGAGACGTAATCATTCACTACCCATCCAGATGCTATGACCAAGTCCATCCTGGAGGGAGCGTAGCGACCGAAGGATCTGGCGGCGGTGAGTCGTAACAATCCACCGCCCCACCGGATGCTTCGTCATTCGCAGGCTCATTCCTCCAGCATGGATTTATGACCAAGTCCATCCTGGAGGGAGTACAGCGACCAAAGGATCTGGTGGAGGGGAGACGTAACCATCCGCTACCACTCCGGATGCTTCGTCACTCGCAAGCTCGTTCCTCCAGCATGGATTTACTTGCCAGTGGGCAAGATCTCCCTTTCTGCCAAAGGGAGAAGTGTTTAGGTCAAGCCTCGAGTGACGCGATGAAAAATAAAGAAAGAGGCCTGTCAATTGACAAGCCTCTTTGAATGAAAAAGATGGGATATGGGAGAACTTTGCAGCAAGTACAGCCGCTACTGCCCCCGTTCCAGTTCCCTTTCCCTAATAGCCTTGGCTTCCTCATACCACTCTGCATGATCAATCCTGTCCTGGCGCACATCTTCAATCAGAATGCTCAGGTCAATGCCGTCATATCTGGCGCAACATGGTTGAGCTGACAGAGACATCAACTTATTCTTTCCGTCAACCAGAAACACGCTTTCTTCAAATGCGGTGGCCATATACTGGTCAAGGCTATTGGAATAGATTAGCACCAGAACGTACGTATTGCCCTTTTTCACCTTTGTCTGGTAGCTGTCGCCAACTCCACCCTGCCTGTAGCTGATGATATCGCTGGAC
>Ga0123353_10004527_pt1 | contig 17918 bp, 15 predicted proteins | sample TergutLab28metaG_3_FD_92763 | JGI IMG/M metagenome (GOLD analysis project Ga0123353, IMG submission 92763) | Labiotermes labralis P3 segment gut microbial communities from Petit-Saut dam, French Guiana - Lab288 P3 | ecosystem: Host-associated > Arthropoda: Insects > Digestive system > Gut ... | reverse complement strand
GCCTGCCCGCCTACGTCGGATTTTTCCAATTTGTCCACAATGCCCGCCGACGCGGAAACTCACTGCTCCGAACCCTGATCGAAGCCCTCGTCTGCATCAATCCGGTTGCGGAATAGAGCCATTCTGGAATGTAACGCCTCTGATCGATAACACGTTCGACCTTCTCGGACCATGGATCGTCAGTTGTCACGCCAAAGACCTTCGTTGGGTCACCGAAACGAACATTCATTTTCTGGAATGCCCGCTCGGCGAAGGGGTCATGGACTATACGACCCTGCTGCGACGATTGGCGGTGCTGGACCACGATGCACCGTTAATGATTGAACACATGAAAGATCATGAAGAATACTTGAAATGTCGTGATTTTTTGATGGAAACGGCAGCCAAATCACAAGTGGCCCTGGAACTGGTCTAGTTTTTCCTGCAAACTGCTTTCCCGGATCAATGTCGTTCATCGGCAAATTCCTGAGAAAGCAGTCGTCATCGGAACAACAGGCTTTTTTGTGCAAACTGACAAGATAGGCATTGCTGTCACGATGATTTGCCTTGCCTGTGAGGAACTGATAGGGATGAATACTTTGATCATTGACCACCGTCATTTGTCCTACGTCATCGATAAACCACCAAAGTGGACAATCTCTCTGTTGGATTTCCAGAAGTTCCAGCTTCCGAACGGGACAAAGATGCTGTTGACAGAGGTGCTGAAATTGGCAGCTTTCCTTATCTTGCATGACACCGGTGAGGTCCTGGGCAAAAAGTAACACCTCGTCGTCCGAAATCAAAATCGTGTAAGGCATTGTATAATGAAAAACAGCGGGATAGTTTTCCCGGACTTTTGGAGCAACCTTCATCCTGGTCATTGATTGCCGCTGATGTTGCCGGTATTGATATTGCTGACGTTGATATTGTTGTTGCTGATGCTTGGATTGGTATTCCGCCTGAAAAAACACATTCACGCCTTCACGAAACGTTCCCCGGTCAGAAAGTTGGACAGAATGGAAATTGAGGAGCACGGACGGCATCACAATGACCGAAACGAAGATCGCGAAATTGATATATTTCTTCAAGGATAACATGACGGCTTCTCTGGAATATACCGAAGCTGGTATATATATTTTGCCTGTCAATAGTTGACAGGGAGCATCTCCGTCGAAACTCTAATCCTCGATTCATGTCCGCAAGAAAAAACGGAAGACAATACAGCAGATTGTCACTCATCCCGAAAAAACATCCGAAGAACAAACTGTATTGTCCATTCTACGGATACACACGCGGAAATCCTTGCAAAAATGTGCCATGTTATGGAGGAAAATTCCTCCATGCAGAAATTCGTTCAGCATCTTCAATCTCATTGCATCAGTATCATTGCATTTGAAATGGCCCCTTCGTGAATGAACTGGATCGCTCCCCGAAGAACACATTCCCTGGCATAAACGATCTCTTCCGTCGGAATCTGCTGAAAATGAACAAAAAGTTGATGAATATGCGGCTGTTCATGAACGGGATATTGACGGAATACTCGAGCAACAAAACCCTCGTCGGCCCCGACAAGCGACATCACCGCAATATCGTCATTCATCCGGCGATAGAGCAGTCCCAATTCATAATCTTCAAGACGGGACAAATGTTCGAACGTCAAGCCCGACTCCTGTTCATCGTCCGGAAAATATTGCAATTCTCCCAGACCGGCAAGAATTTCCTGCTCTTCCCGCTTATCAACGTGTTTTAATATTTCCTTGATGATTGTTCGTCCATTTTGTTTCACAGGTGCCGTTTCCACCGGGAAAAACCTTGATTTCAACGATTGTTCGATCTCGTCAAGAATCATTTCGTCGGTTTCATTCAAGTTGGCAAGCCGTTGAATGAGTTCCATGCGGAAAGATTGCTCGAAACAAAGAATGACCTCCCCGGAATACTGCGGCGTCAGTCCCGAAAGAACCACCGCAATGACTTGCGGACTTTCATCGACCAGAAACAACGCGGTCTGATACGGAGTCAACGTTTCCAGAAAATCAAATCGATGGGGCGGAAGCGGTTCCTGAGTTTCAGAGGGCGAGACCTCAGGTTGAGAAGGGCCTTCCATACAAAAACCTGAATCGGAGACAGAATGATGGGACAGACTCCCGGAATATCGATCGGTCACCACCTCAAATCTTGTGGATTGCAAAAAAGCCTCTGCCGTTTGGGTGATTTCCTCTTCCGAAACGTTGTGGAGCCGAACCATTTCGTTTCGGATTGCCTGCGCCTCGGCTCTTTCGAGTCGGTTGAGCAAATGATCCGCTGTTTCCCAGTCAAGCCCGCTGAGAAAAACCGCCGCTTTACGAATGCCTGTGTTCATTATTGTGCTTACCATAAAAATTGAGCTGTTCGATGAATCACCTGTTTCTCCGATGATGGAAAAACTGTCTGTTTTGTTTGATTTGGCAACATCGAAGTATACCGAAGCCGGTAGGGGTGCATCTGGTCAATAAACGTTCCAACCGCTTGCGTTACGGGAACAAACGCCCGTGCGTTTGCCCACCGGGAGGCATTTTTTAACGTCCTTTGTTCTGTGCGTTCATGGTTAGTCGATTTGGAAAGTTGTGAAACATGTCACCTCAGAACGTCGAAAATGTCTCCGACGGGCAACTGGCCGTTGCATCGCCCAGCGTGCCGCTGGACCGCATTATTTCTCACGAGTTCTATACCAGAGCCGCCGGTATACCTTCGCTTTGCTATGGCCGGATGCTGCTGTCTAAACTCTGAGGCGACGACCAATCTTCCCAACACGTTTCCAATTCTCAATCTCCCCTATTTTCGTTTTGAGTTCCAATCCACTGTTTCACGACTTTGGTGGCGTTATCGACATCATTGGCAACGACATCGCCAATATCGTCAACCAAGGTGTGCAAATGCTTGCCAAACCCTTTCAATGTACGAATTTTTTCGATTTTTTCTTCCGCTTCTTCGAGCATTTTCGCTTTTTTCTCGGCCTGGATCGCCACTTCTTCCTCGGGCGTCCGATTCAGGTGCTTGCTCTGGAGTGCCGCGATTTTTCTTGCAAATCGGGTTGCTTCCTCTTGTTTGAGGAGATTCATCACATGGAAAATTTGCTCGGCATGAATTCGGGTCGATGAAACCGTCTTTTGCGGTTTCGGTGAATCTTCGAGCCGCTGTTTTGCCGATTCAATCGAACGTAAAATATCATCCGGCGACAATTTCTGCGGATACTCAATCTGTTCCGGTGAAATTTCTTCCGGCGACGCATAATTTGGATATTTCTGTTGACGTCGTTTGATTTCTTCGAGTCGTTTTTCCTTTCGTTGTTCGATCAACGAATGAACCAGTTCCTGGGCTTCCTTGAGATTCAACCGATACGGCTTGAGCCAAAGCACTTGTCCTTTCGCGGCATCAAGGATACTCCCGACTTTACGCCGAAGAACCAGTCGGCTTTCATTGTCGCGACCGAGGAGTTCCAGCAAACGTTCGATTTCGTCGAGTTCGAGTCCGACGTCCAAAGAGATCATCTCCCCTTCGACTTGTGCACCGTTCAAATGTGCCGACTCTTTCGTCGTTCGTTTGGTTTTTCCTTTTTTCTTGAATAGTCCCATGGCACGGGTAATTGGGAAAGAGGAATTTGGAGTTGGGAATTAAAAAAGGTGGCTTTCCCCACTCCCAATTCCTAACTCCTAATTAAATTTTAATGTTCTTGGGCAACGACCTTGCCGATCCACTGCCGGAGAACGTTGGCGGCGGCATCGGGATTCTCGGCGACAAGATCGCTGACCTCTTCCTGGAGCGAACGCATCGACTTGCTGAACGGTTCCAACGTCCGATTGATCGCGGTTTCCTCGTCCTCGTCTTCGAATTCGTCACCGCGTTGTTTTCGGGGTTGTTCGGTCCGGGGAAGTTCGGCGGCTTCGTAAATGATGATCGGCTCCGGCTTGGCCGGCTTTGAAACAACCCAAAGGAGTGCAAGGGCGACAAAAACCAAAGTGAACAATCCCAACGTTTTCCAATTTTCCGAGAACCACTGGACAATCACCTGCGAGAAAGTCAACGGCACCACGACCGAAGCAGGTTCGGTCTTGTTGTAGGGTCGGATGTCAACCATGCTGTTGACGTCGAGCCCATTGATGTACTCGGCGGAAATGTTGTTTTTGATCAGCGTGATCACCGTTTTTTTCATTTCACTGATTTGCTCGGCCTGAAATGCCGCCAACTCTTCCGGGGTCGGTTCCGGTGTCACTTCGCCCGGTCTTTGATGACTTTCCATCCAGATTCTCCGGAAATAACTCGTCGGAATCTGAATCGCCGCAGAAATCGACCGCGGAATATTGCTGGCCTCCTCGAATCGTGCTTCCGTTCCCTGAATCGCTTTGACCGCCTCTGATGAGGAAAAGTTTTCCTTGAATTCATTGCTTCCAAAGGCCCAGCCGTTGTTCAGCGGCAATGGCGTGTTCACTTGCATCGCATAACCAGGACGGCTCCCGACGCCTCCCACTTTTCCTTCCGATCTTTGCGACTCGTCTTTCGTGTAAACATCGTTGGTCGGTCTTTCTCGGTCATGCTCAACGGTAAACCTCTGAAGATTTTTCCGGGGATCAAGCTGGACGGATGTTTTGACGACCAGCCCGTCAACCATGGAAAGCACGCCGCGAATCTTGCTTTCCCAGTACATTTCCGCTTCAATCTGCTTGGCGAGAAAGGCCCCGTCGCTGTTGATGAGCCAATCTTCGGAAGCGGTGTACCCCCCCTTATCATCCGCGATCGTGATCAAACTCATGTCGTCGATGTTGAACGCCCCTTTCACGGTCGCGGCAATGACCCCCTTTTTTCGGGCGTCCAGCTCTCCTCTCACGACAACCGACACGGACGTCACCTTGTTGCTATTGATGCCTTGTCGTTTGGTTTCCGTTCTCGGAAAAACAGAGACTCTTTCGAGATCAACAAACTGTTTCTCGAGTGCCATACCCACCGCTTCCGCCGTGCTGGCTTCGATGCGACCTTGCATCAGCATTTTCGACTCAAAAACACTCGTGTTGTTGAGCCAACTGGCAAACACGGCTTGCGCCCCTCTCGGAATGGCTCCCGCTTTGTTGATCGCATCAATGTAAGCGGCTTCCTGTCTGAGCGGAACCCGAAGCCGACCGTTTTCCCATGTGTGTGCGGTCAAATTTTCCTTGGCAAGCGCCGCCGCGACGGTGTTTTGTTCCGTCTGATTAAAATAATACCCGTTGAGCAGCATCGTATCCGTGGGCCTGGGAGTCACGCTCCCGTTTGAAGAAACCAGAAACAAAAGGCTCATCACAAGCACTGAGGTCAGCAAACCGGCAATGATCCGAAGCCCCGGCGTAAGCCCCAGGTAAAGGTCGCGAATCTGATCAACAGTCGTTTTGAGGAATTGCATATAGGGGAAATTGGGAATGGGGAATTAGGAATGGGGAATGGTTCTTCCTTGTCACCCTCTTCCCTTTCAATCATACTCTGATGTTTTGGATTTCTTGAAACGCGGCAACGAGTTTGTTACGAATTTGCATCATCATTTTGAAGGCGATGTCGGCTTTTTGTATGGCGGTGAGCACCTCGGCGGTTCCGATGTCTCCTCCGGTCATGAGGACTTCGATCGAGCGATCAGCGTTCAACTGGAGATTGTTCACTTCCTCAATCGAACCGAGCATCATGTCATGAAACGACACCTGATTCTGTTCACGCGGCGCAAGCGGACCGTCCGAAAGTCGAACCGTGTTCCCCAACCGGGGCGTCATCCCTTGAATCTGTCCGGCTCCTAAACCGGGAAGTGATGAAATCGACATTTTTTTAATTGGGAATTTGGAGTTTGAAATCGGGAATAGAAAATTATTCTCACCTATTCCTTTTTACCTCCCCTTTTTTAAGTAATAATTCTTAGTGTTTGGTTGGCCATGGATTTGGTGATTTCCAGTGCCCCGAGATTGGCTTCGTAAGACCGTGACGCTTCAATGGCGTCGGTGAATTCGGTCATCATGTTGATCCGCGGCATATTAACATATCCGTCTTTATCGGCGTCCGGATGATCCGGATCATGTTTCCGAAGCGGCGGAAGCTCCGTGTCCCGACCGACGGCTGCAACACGCACCCCGGCGGAACCGTTCGTTCCTAGGGATGGGTCGGCCTGAAACACGACGAAACGCGGTTCATACGGTTTGAGTTCTCCGTTCTCATTACGGTTGGTATTGATGTTCGCGAGATTGCCTGCGGTGGTCATCATTCGGGTTCGCTGCGCCATCAATCCGCTGGTGCTCAAATCCATGGTTTTGTTGAACATAATTTTCTCCTGGAAAAAAAATGGGGCTTATCACGTCGGATCATAACAACTTCCGGCTTTCCGACCAAGAGAATTTTTTCGTTTTTTGGAAGGGAAACAGTTTTTGTGTGCAAAAATCCAAAAAATTTACGTAATTGTCCTTGATTATCATGGCCGAAATCCGTGCCGTCTGTTCATTTCTCTCCATTTTTGATAAGATGTTGGAAATTATGATGGTTCGATTCCGTCTGGAACAGTCGTGGCGGAATATTGTGCCAAAAAACCTGAAAAAAGATGAAAAATGAACGACGATATTCAAAAAATTGGGTCAGAAAGCAATGTTTCCCCGAAAAAGAAAGGAATTCTGCGACGTCTTTATGATTGGGTGCTTCACTGGGCGAACACCCCTTATGGAACACCGGCCCTGTTTTTGATTTCTTTTGCAGAAAGCTCTTTTTTTCCAATTCCCCCCGATGTTCTGCAGATTGCTCTTTCCGCCGGTAAACCCAAACGTTCCTTCTATTATGCCACTGTTTCCCTCATCGGGTCGGTTCTCGGCGCAATCTTCGGTTATTTCGTTGGTTACATTGTTTGGGAAGTCGTGAAAGAGTTCTTTTTCAACCATGTTTTCAGTGAAAACGCCTTCAATGTGGTCAAGGAATTTTATGATAAATATGATTTTTGGGCGATTTTTATCGGTGCATTGACTCCCATTCCCCCGTACAAAATTTTCACAATCACCGCCGGTGTCTGCGAAATCTCGCTGGTCATTTTGATAATTGCATCGATTATCGGTCGTGGAGGAAGATTCTACATGGTAGCCGCACTGCTTTATTTTTTTGGGCCGAATATCAAAACGTGGATTGAAAAGTATTTTGAAATTCTTTCCGTTCTTTTTCTTATTATACTCATCGGGAGTTACGTCATTTTGACATACGTCTTTTAATTCTTACGTCGTTCTGAAAAAAATTTGGTTTTTCTCACAAAAAACCGAGCCTGCAAAGTGTAAGGTATAATTTCGACAAGAATTCCACGTTGATTACTGATGGTTTTTGTCGACATGAAATCAAAATCACTCATTTTTTCGTTCCTGTTTCTTATTGTTTGTTTTCACCCTTCCCTTTTTGCCGCAACGGAAAAAGAAAAGGCGACGGAGAATGAATACACGGCCGCCGGGATACAGCGTCAGATATTTGAACGTTTGGTGGAAAAACAGACCTTCGAAAAAAACGCCGAAGGATGGATCGGGACCCAGACATTCCGAAGTACCGTTAAAAATGGAATACTGACCATTCTCGCCGAGGGGAAAGAACCGCTTCTTTATCGTTCTTTGGACCTTCCCAGGGGACTTGTTCGTCTTAAAATCAAAATACGAACATCAACACCGTCTCAGCTTGTTCTCCAATGGTTGACCGCACAATCTCCACGTCGTGGTGACGACAAAAAAGTCACTTTTTCTCTCGAAGCCGACGGAGAGTGGCATAATTATGAAAAGACACTTTCCGTGGTCGGAGCAATGACCAGTCTTTCCATGGAATTCAAGGCCATCGAAGGTCTTTGGGAAATCAAGCAGATTGAACTTTGGGTCGAATCGCCCCATCCACTTTCGGTCCAGTCCGTCCGTGAAGTAAACGGCACCCTCCATTATTCCATTGTTAATCTGGACGTCGACACGGTAAAATTTCAGGTCTCCGGGCAAGAATATCAACTGGCACAATATGAAACGGTGGATTTGGTCGCAACACCTGTTTACCGGGGAGTTCTGGCAAAATTCAGTCTGACCGTTGAACCGGAAAAGTATCCGCCATTGAGTTTTGCATCATTTCGGTATCATCCCGAAAGAGACGCGCAATGGCTGGCGATACCGTTTGAAAAACACACCCTGGAAATCACGGAAGACGGTTCTGCCGGGCGAATACGTGCCGGTAAGGAAACCATTGCGGTGATTGCTCCCTTAATGCACCGGAATGGTGTCCTCCCGGACTGGAAACTTGATCAACAGGAAACAAATCGGCTGCGTTTTCGGACCGAAACCGAAAAAGAATGGATGGAAATCAGTTCTGAAAATGACACGGTTCGCATTCATTTTGAAACCGATCCTGATCAGGATGAATTCGAAGGCCCTGTCCTTCGCGTTTTGGGAAAAATGCTCAACGGACTGTTTGCCGGGTGCGAGTTCCTGGAAAACGGCGAGAAGAGTTCGCAAAACATTGACGTTGAAGTCCCCTATTGCTACCGATTCGAGCCGTCGAAACTCTGGGTCACGATGCCGCTGATGGCGTTTCGGACTTCCTCGGGAACAGTGGCCATGAGTTGGGAAGACATGACACTGCAACCGACATTCCTGACGCCGAATCTGATTGATGCAGCCCGTGACCATCGGATGTCACTGAAAAGTCGAAAAAGCCATGACGCATTGATTTGGCACGGAGACGGACCAATCACCGATGCCGTTCTTTGGAGTGTCAAACGTCACGGTGTTCCGGAAATCCCTCCGGCTCCCCGGGACGTTACGACGCAAAATTCCCTCAGTCTTGCGGCGTTTGAAGGGCCACTCCTGGGAAAAGACGGGGCAAGTTGGGGACACGGTGCCGAATCGGATTGGCCGCGAAAACCTTACGGTGACTTCGCCTCAACCATCTGGCGACTTTCCGGCAACATTCCACCGATGGAATCCTTTGCTTATGGAGGCTCTCTCATCCCCAATGACGCCATTTATTTCCTGAAGAGCAACGTCTACGACTGGCTCATTACTCGACAACAGCGGGTGGAAGAAATTCTCTCGGAAATGCGTCCCGACGGGTCTTGCGAGTTTCTGAGTCATTTTCCGGAAATCGACCCGGATATTCCCAAAGTTGGAATCACTGCCCGACGTGCCATGGAACTGATGCTTTACATACTTTTAACCGGCGACGACAAAAGTTTTCCGCAAACGGAGAAATCGCTACAGTTCCTTAAGACAATGACGGTTCCCCGGGGAAGTCATTTTTGGGAAGCCCCGCTCCACACTCCGGATTTGTTGAGCGCCGCCTATCTTGTGGGCGTCAATGTCCGTGCCTATGAGTGGACGCAGGACAAATCGTATCTTGACGAAGCACGCCGTTGGGCACTTGCCGGTTTGCCGTTTGTTTATTTTTGGAGCGACCGTCCCAAGATGTTGTATTCTGCTGTCTCCATGTATGGCGCCTCCAATCGTGTCAACCCGGTTTGGTTCGGGACCGTCTCCGCTCCCAGCGGTGCGGTTTTTGGTCACTCGCTGGCTTGTCTCGGACGTTACGACGACACGCTTCCCTGGCAGAAAATCGCCCGGGGACTCCTCCACGCCGCGGAATCCGTGCAAATGGAATCGGGGCCAATGATCGGCACTCTTCCCGAGTGTTTTTCGCTGAAATCGCAGGAATCCCTTTCGTGGCACGTCAACCCTTCTTCCATTGTCAGCTTGCGATTGCTTCTGGATTCTCCTCCCGACAGTCTCAGCGTTGCAACCAACAAATACACACGTGTCGTCTCACCATTTCCGGTTCAGCTTACCAGAGAAGGAATCGTCGTGACGGACGCCCCTTACGGTCTGACGTTTCAAATCATGGTCAACGGCAAACAAATCATCGACGTGAAAAGCAACGGCAAACGCACCGTCGTGCCGTTCCGATAAATTTCATTCCGTCAACATCAATTGTTATTGTTTCATGATTAGCCGCACCATTTTGCGACGTCTTTGGCCCAATAGGTCAGGATGATACCTGCACCGGCGCGATGAATGGCGGTAAGCGTTTCCATGACAATCCGCTTTTCATCGATCCATCCGCGTTCCGCCGCCGCTTTGACCATGCTGTATTCGCCGGAGACATTGTAGGCCGCCAACGGAACACCGGGGAAACGATCGCGCACCATTCGTAGGACGTCAAGATAAACCATGGCCGGCTTGACCATGATCATGTCGGCTCCTTCGGCAAGGTCCAGTTCGACCTCCCGGATTGCCTGGGCGGCAGCGGCACCGGGGTCCATTTGATAGGAACGACGATCCCCGAATTGCGGGGTACTTTCCGCGGCTTCCCGAAACGGTCCGTAAAAACCGCTGGCATACTTTGCGGCATAACTCATCACCGGAAGATGAGCGAATCCTCCCCGATCCAATGCCGTTCTTATCGCGCCGATCATCCCGTCGATCATTCCGCTTGGGGCGATCAGGTCGGCTCCTGCTTCGGCATGAACAATCGACTGTTCGGCAATGATTTCGAGCGTCGCGTCGTTGTCGACATCCTTTCGCCCGGTTGTTTCCGAGAGAATCCCGCAATGTCCATGATCGGTGTACTCACAAAAGCAAAGATCGGTGACCACGAGGAGTTGATCCTGAACACGATCCTTGACCGCCCGTACCGCTTGGGCGATAATCCCGCTTTCACTGGTCGCGTCACTTCCCCGGCAGTCCTTTTTCTCCGGAATGCCAAAGAGCAGAACGCCGCAAATCCCCAGCGACATGACTTCATCAATTTCCCGGAGAATCCCGTCCATGGAAAGCTGGCACACGCCCGGCATGGAGCTGATAGGAATCCGAACATCCTTGCCCGGTCGCACAAACAAGGGAAAAATCAGTTTGGCGGGATCAATCTCCGTCTCACGAACCAGTTCGCGAATCTTCGGATGGTGTCGAAGCCGTCTCATGCGAACGACGGGAAATTGTCCCGGTTTGAAAAAAGCATCTGACATGGTTGGTGGTTAGTGTTTAGTGGGGAATTGTAAATGGGAAATGGGTAAAATATTGCGATCAAACGGCACGTTTGGCGATGTAACTGCAAGTTGCCCCGCCGGGAGGCATTCTTTAAAGTCCTATGCTTTGTGCGTCCTAAGTTATTAAATCGACCAACCATGAACGCATAGAACATAGGACTTTAAAAGGATGCCTCCGGCGGCAAACGCACGGGCGTTTGATCCCGCTTGTTTTTGAGAGTGCAAACGTGAAAGGCCGCTGGAGCGCCGCCATCAATGGGACCGGGTCTCCTTGGGTTTGTAGGAATCCGGGAAGGGGTAGGGGGCTTTTGCGTCTTCAAGGTCCGGCAGTTTTTCCACAATTGTTCCGTAGGAATCCGGCGAAACTTCCGGGCGGTCGCAACCACACAAAGAGGCAAGCGCCAAAAGGAAGCACGACACGACGGTAAAATACAACAAATTCTTCATGACGATTCTCTCCGTTGTCATTTTTGCTTGACAAACGTTTGTGAAATGCCGATAATGGAAAACACAATTTGACTTAATACTCAAGCCGGTTAAAAATTCCCGAAGCTGGACACGAAAAGCCCTGTAACACAGGGCGTTCGCGCGAGGCCGAAGGCTAATGCCCATACCGGCTACGGTATAACGCTTTAATGCGTTCCGGCTGCAGTGATACAAATACCGCCAAATCAAATCAGTAATGCAGCATTGGAGGCGCTCCTGTACGGGGTGTCCGTTCCAATGTTGATTACTGAGGCCCCTTGGCGGGGGTTGTGTCACTCAACAGCGGTTCGGCACCCTTTTTCATTTTCTTGAAAAAGAAAAAGTCTGCCGAACCGTGCTGTTGCACGGCGCCACCGCCACTGTTTCCTTTGTGCTCAGCCTTTGTTTGCGCGATTTTTTGCCTGCACAACATCGGTCACAAAGAAATCAGCAAAGGCCCCGATCATACGTTGCTGAGCGTATGATCTTTTTGTGCTATTTCCACCGTAACACGCCGCCGGTATCGGCGCTGGTGGCCAGGGCGGTGTATTTGGCGAGATAACCGGTTTTGATGCGCGGCTCCGGTGTTTTGAACGATTTCTTCCGCTTGGCCAGTTCGTCCTCGGAAACCTGAACGTTCAGTTTTCCGGCGGGAATGTCGATTTCGATGATGTCCCCTTCCTGAACGAACGCGATGGGTCCGCCGGCGGCAGCTTCCGGACTGACATGTCCGATACAAGCCCCGGCGGTTCCTCCGGAAAAGCGACCATCGGTCACGAGAGCAACGCAATCGTCGAGTTTGACCCCTTTGATCGCCGTGGTGGGCGCCAACATCTCCTGCATCCCCGGCCCACCTTTGGGCCCTTCATAGCGAACGATCACGACGTCCCCTTTTTTCACCTTTCCGGCAACGATACCATCATAGGCTTCCGGTTCCGACTCGAAAATCACCGCAGGACCCTTGTGTTGAAGCATCGGCGGGAGCACGCCGGCCGTTTTCACCACGGCACCATTCGGGGCAAGGTTTCCGTAAAGAATCGAGAGCCCCCCGGTTTGGGAATACGCCTTTTCACAGGTCCGGATGCAGTCATAAGGGTCGAAATCAAGGTCCAGCTCGGAAACATCATTGGCCGTGTTCTCAACGCTCATCCCGACAATGTTCCGCTTCCCCATCGCTTTCACGGCGTACATTTTCCGGACTTCCGGCAACGATTTTTGATCACGGAGATCGTAATCGGTGATGTTTTCGCCGAGTGTTTTTCCGGTCACGGTTGAAACGTTCTCCTTGAGGAGTCCCGGCTTGCCACGTCGGACTTCCCCGAGAATCGTGTGGATGCCGCCGGAATTATGCACGTCCTCAATATGATAATCACAACTCGGGGCAACCTTGCAGATGTTCGGCGTTTTTTGGCTCAAAGCGTTGATCCGATCCATCGTGTAGTTCAAATTCGCCTCGTTGGCAATCGCAAGGATGTGAAGCACCGTGTTTGTGCTGCCGCCCATCGCCATATCGAGAATCATCGAGTTGTCGACGGAATCTTCGGTCACGATGTCGAGCGGGAGAAAACCTTTTTTCCCCTGTTCTTGCTCAAGAACCATGGCGACGACCCGTTTGGCCGCTTGTTCATAGAGTTTCTTCCGCTGGGCACTTGTGGCCAGGATCGTTCCATTTCCCGGAAAAGCCATTCCCAGGGCCTCACAAAGACAATTCATGCTGTTGGCAGTGAACATGCCCGAGCAGCTGCCACAGGTCGGACAACCGGCGGTTTCCAGGGCGTAAAGTTCTTCGGCACTGAGTTTTCCTTGTTGTCGGGCTGCCGCCGCGGTGAAAACACTGATCAAATCCAGCGGTTTTCCGTCTTTTGAGCGTCCGGCCTCCATGGGACCGCCACTGGCAAAGATCGTCGGGATGTTGCAGCGCATCGCCGCCATGAGCATTCCCGGAACGATCTTGTCGCAGTTCGGAATACAGACCATTCCGTCGAATTTGTGCGCCATGATCATCGTTTCGACCGAGTCGGCAATGATTTCCCGCGAAGGAAGGGAAAATTTCATGCCGTCGTGACCCATGGCAATTCCGTCATCAACGCCGATGGTGTTAAACACAAACGGCACCCCGCCGGCGGCACGGATACACTGTTTGACGTATTCACCGACCAGGTGAAGATGCACGTGTCCCGGAATGATGTCGATGTAACTGTTGACAATGGCAATGAACGGTTTGCCGAAATCTTCGTCGGAAAGTCCACACGCACGCAGCAGGCTCCGGTGAGCCGCCCGGGCGTCCCCTTTTTTAACGATGTCTGAACGCACTGGTACCTACCTCTTTTGGATATTTTTAAAGCAGTTTGCAAACGGACGAAAAACTCACGTTTCATTCATTATACACAAGACTCAAGCTTTTTGCAATGTAAAGTACAATGTAAAACGCGCAAAACAAATGTGCCGGGGTTATTTTAACCACTCGACAACCTGGTCCATAGGACGCCTGGTTTTCGGACGCTTCGGCGGCTCCTTGCGGTAACCGAACGACGCCATACAAGCAACACCATACACATCGCGATCAAGGATTCCACGTTCGGCAAGGAGCGTTTCAAGCGGCTCTTTTTGAAATCCTTCACAAGGACAGGAATCAATCCCCAACATTGCCGCCGCCGTGAACATATTCCCGATGGCAATGTAGCACTGACGGGCCGCCCATTCAAAACAAGCCCGCTCGTTTCCGGCGAGGGCAAAATCACTGGCAAGAAATGTCGCATATTTTTGCGTCCGGAAAGCACGCACGTCTTCCGGAAAATTCTGTGTTTCGATCATGATCGTTTTTCGGATGTAATCGGAGTCCGGAGACATGGCCGCCGGTTTCCTCGCCAGAATCACGAGAAAATGACTGGCACCCGGCATTTGGGTTTGCGTCCCCCAACTCACCGATTTGATCGCGTCCCGAAGTTCCGCGTTTTCGACCACCAGAAACTTCCACGGCTCGAATCCGAACGAACTCGGTGAGAGCCGCCCCGCTTCGAGAATACATTGAAAGTCTTCCTCGGAAATTTTGCGCGTCGGATCATATTCCTTGCACGCAAACCGAAACCGCATCGCCTCGGCGATCAACTCACGGACCCCCTGGATGTCTGTTTCCTTCATGTTTTTCATCACATTTCACCTTTCCTTGACATTATAATGTGAATCTCTTTCTACCGGAACACGACCGGCAGCATCAATCAACGTTTTCAGTTGCCCGGCATGGAGTCCGACGGGAGACTCGGAACCGGCATCATGATGGATACGTTCCTGCTGAACGGTTCCGTCAAAATCATCGGCTCCATAGTGTAACGCTCTTTGGGCAAGTTCCACCCCGAGCGAAACCCAATACGCCTTGATATGCGGGATATTGGAAAGAACAATTCGGCTGACCGCGACGGTACGCAAAATGTCTTCTTCGTCAGCGGGAACAATGTCGGGAAATCGCGTGCCCCGGGGATGAAACACAAGCGGCACAAACGCTTCAAACCGGGCAGAGTGGCGATGCAAAATCGCGTCCGCCTGAGCGTCGTAAAGCGTCAAAAGATGCTGAACCCGATGCTCCGGAGACTCGACGTGTCCGAACAACATCGTCGCATTAGTCGGAAGTCCAATTTTATGCGCCGTTTGATGCACATTGAGCCAAACTTCCGCCGACTCTTTCCGTGGTGCAATTTTTGCACGAATCTCCGGATGAAAAATTTCCGCCCCTCCCCCGGGCAGTCCGGAAAGTCCGACCTGCATCAAATCACGGAGAATTTTCTCATGATTTTTCCCGGAATCCCTTGCAAAATGAGCGATTTCAATCGCCGTCCATGCTTTGAGTTGCAGTCTGGGACAGACGTGATGCAGAAGTTCAAGAATCCCACGATACCACGAGTACGGCTTGTCCGGGTGAATCCCGCCGACGACATGAATCTCCGTTGCCCCTTGCGAAACCGCCCGATCCGCGATTTCCCGAATTTCATCCTCGGACAAAACGTAGGATTTTTCATCCTCGGCATCGCAACTGAACGCACAAAGCGGACACCGCAACCGACAAACATTCGTAGGGTTCAGGTGAACGTTGACATTGTAGCAAACCTGATTTCCATGAAACGTCTCTCGCATGGAATCCGCAATCCGCCGAACCTCTTCAAGATCGGTCTTTGGGTCCAAAAGAAAAAGAGCCTCTTCCCGGGCAAGACGTTCCCCGATCAGCGCCCTTTCACGAATTTCCGAGAAAATTGACATTTAGTAATGGTCTATTCAAGCCGGTTAGAAATCCCCGAAGCTGGACACGGAAAGCTCTGCATCGCAGGGCGTTTGCGCAAGGCCGAAGGCTAATGCCCATACCGGCTCCGGTATCAATCATCCAGATCAATGAGTTGCTGCCGGGCCGATTGAACACGTCGACGAATGACCGATGCAATCAGGCTCATGAAACGATAGCCGAATATCGGGTCGGTCTCGCAAAGTTCCAGGAGTTTGGCCCCATCAATCGCGATCAAGTCCGTTTTGGCCCGACAGATTCCGATGGAATTGGTTTTGTACGGCGGCACAACGGCAGACCAAAGCATGAAATCACCCTGAAACAATGCGTCCACGGTTTTACGACGACCATCGGCCAAAAGATACTGAATATCGACCTGACCACTGTGAACGATGTAAAAATGGAGCGATTGTTCATGTTCACGATAAAGAATTTCTCCGGCCTCATGAACCGTTCGTTCACAAAATGAGGCCAGTTTTGTCATCGTTTCCGAACTAATATCCTTGATTTTGAGATATTTGATCAGCAAATCAATCATATTTGAAGACTCGACAGTCGCCATAAATAGAAACTCCTAAAAATGTTAGTGTTTTGAAAAAAACGGTAATAATTGTGAAGTTGAGATTATAGTGATCCTTGCAAATTCGGACAAGAGCAATGGACGAATTCATGATCCGGTCCATGATCCATGATTCCAATGATTCCGACTCAAAAATCTTCCGGAAGTTTATGTCCCATCTTGTCGCGCTTGGTCGTCATGTAATGTTCACTGAATAACGTCAGATTCGTGAAAATAGGGACCTGATCCACCACTTCGAGATCGAAACCGTCGTAGATGAACGCATCGGTCTTTTTGGGGTTGTTGGTAAGGAGACGGATTTTCTTAAGTCCAAGGTCTTTAAGGATTTGGATTCCGACACCATAATCCCTGAGATCGACCTTGTGTCCAAGCGCCAGATTTGCCTCAACGGTGTCCATTCCCTGATCCTGAAGATGATACGCTTTGATTTTTTCGGCCAGCCCAATCCCGCGACCTTCCTGAAGGAGATAAACAAGAACGCCGTGCTTTTCCTCACTGATCATTTTCATGGCCAAATGGAGCTGGTCTCCGCAGTCACAGCGAAGCGACCTCACAAGATCGCCGGTGAAGCAGGACGAATGAAGACGCACCAAAGGCGCTTCAACCTTATGCGGTTCGCCAATCACAATCGCAATGGGTTCTTCACGTTCATATTGAATTTTGTAGACATAAATCCGAGCCGGACCATATTTCGTGGGCAAATCAGCCTCGGCAACCCGGTCCACAATTTTTTCATGACGGCGTCGATACCGAATCAACTCTTCAATGGTGATAATCTTCAGATGATATTCCTCAGCGAGCCGATAAAGTTCCTCACGATTGGCCCGGTCCCCCGTTTCATTGAGAATCTCACACAAAACCCCCGCCGGCTGTAGTCCGGCCATTCGGGCAAGGTCGATCGCGGCCTCTGTGTGACCAGCTCGGCGAAGAACCCCCCCTGCTTTGGCCTCAAGAGGGAAAAGATGCCCCGGACGGACAAAATCCATCGGTTTTGAAGCCGGATTGATAATCGCCCGAATTGTCGCCGCTTTTTCCTGGGCGGTGATCCCTGTTTTACAGGTGATGTGGTCGACCGGCACGGTAAACGCCGTTTGCAGCGGGGCATTGTTCAGCGTCACCATCGGCGGAAGTTCAAGTTTCCGGCAAATTTCCGGCAAAATCGGCATACACACCTGGCCGCGTCCATGCACGAGCATGAAATTGACCATTTCATCCGTCACCAGCTCCGCCGCACAGATGAAGTCTCCCTCATTTTCACGGTCCTCATCATCCATGACAATGATAATCTCACCGTTTCGCAAAGCCGACAGAATTTCCTCAATCGTGGAACAGGTCATTATTGGCGTAAAATTATTGAGAGTCTAAAATATTTTAATAATTATGGGTATATATTGCCAAACGCCAACAGATTGACATTTTCCTTTGTTATGTGCGTTCCGGGTTGGTTGATTTGGAAAGTTGTGAAACCTTGCACCCTAGGACGTTGAAAAATGTCTCCGACGGCAAACCTGCGGTTTGATCGCAGTTGCTCATGCTCACTTCGTTCGATTCGCTGTTGGAAGTCGACCGTCCGAAGGACCGGGAGACAACCGGGATGCAACGCCCGTGCG
>Ga0123353_10004525_pt1 | contig 17922 bp, 10 predicted proteins | sample TergutLab28metaG_3_FD_92763 | JGI IMG/M metagenome (GOLD analysis project Ga0123353, IMG submission 92763) | Labiotermes labralis P3 segment gut microbial communities from Petit-Saut dam, French Guiana - Lab288 P3 | ecosystem: Host-associated > Arthropoda: Insects > Digestive system > Gut ... | reverse complement strand
GACCCACTACTACTCAGAAAATCTGGTAGCGCCGGGGATCGAACCCGGTACCTCTGTATCTGTAGCCAGAAACTCTGACCACTAGACCACAGAGGCGGTCATTTTTGTCAACTAGCAGTCACAAAAGTTCGAATGACAGCATGCTTATGAATTGGAAAGGATGCGGAGCGCTGCGATCGTGAAATATCTGACGCACAATCCCAGATTTATTTGACAGACTGAGAAAAAATTACGAAAAATTCCGACAGGAGAGCGGGTCGCCGTGTCGAGATTCGAACTAGGTACCTCCCTTAATTCGAAGCAGGAATGCCAGCATGTAACCTATGTTTTTTGCTGCTTGTAGCAGTGCAGGATTATGTTCTATTCCTGTAATCTACGCATCAGTATGACCAAACAGGTAGCTGAGTGAAGTGACCAACAATGCAAGTTAACCCTTTATTTGGATATAAGTACAGTTCTGCTGGCCACTTCGAAAACATATATATTTTTTTTAGTTTATTAACGACGCTATTACAACATCGTTGGTAAAGTGGTGTATAATAAGACGGGAATATGACCTTGAATAGTGATTAAGCAAGAAGGCGAGTTTGGTATGCATGTGCGCCAACGTCCAGTGTAAACACGCACAAGATTTACAAAAGAAATTTTCTTCCAACACGTAAAGCTCTTATTTACTTTCACTTGAGTATAATTCGCGGTCTGTCTCACGGGCTTGTACAGTGGTAAAAGAGGCCCTTTTGCTAGTGCCGTAGTTCCAGGACCACGACAGAGATCGCGACCCTCCTACAATATTCCGCAGTACCCTCCCATCTGCGCCTAAGTTATACAAAGTAGTCTCCTCTTTTCATCATTACACGTACAAGGACGAACGCATCGCACCCTCCCGTGCTAAAACCCCCGCCCATTTCACATTACTCCCAAATTTTACTCCTACTTCCAAGTCAGATTAGGGACAAATAACACTGTGTGCAGCACATCGTATACTCTGCTTGCCGTAAGTTTCTAAACTCCAAATCTGTGTCATGTCTTCACACAAACTTACTATTTGATTGGGGGAGGGGGAGGGGGGGAGGTAGCGAAACAGAGACACCTGTCGTTGCCAATAAGCCATGAAACTTTGACAAAGTAGACTGTCGTACCATTTTGGGAGCCAATGAGACGCGCAGGCCGCAAATTCTGCCCTAGTAACGGCAGGTTCGGGCTCTAAATCGCAAAATACAAGCTATTTTGGACATTCTTTACATCGATGATCAATATTTCCAATTGTAAATACCGATACACATTATTTTGGACACCTTAGTGTGAGTTGTTGTAGGCCGGACATAGAAATACACTACATATATAGGTTTACACAGACCGGAGTCGAAAAATTTCATTGGTGGCGACAAAAATTTTTGGCTGGCGAATAATTTCCCATTCGGCTTTCCGTAGCTCGTTTTCGAAATTTCTGTAAATCTAAATTCAAGACTACAGTAAGCATCTGCCTGGCAAGAAACGTTATGATAAGGAAAGTAATGTGACTAAATAAAAGAGAACCCGCAGACTGCGAACTACTACTTCAATCAAGAATACACAACATCACAACAAAAGACATAATTCCAAGAAAAACAAAAGTGTGCTGTAAGCTACATGGGACGGCTGACAAATGTACACTAAGCCAACCGCTGATGCCCGAAACAAAGATCGGAGCGTGCGAACGGAAAATGGCAAAATAAAATGTTCCATAAACCTCGCGTCGGGAGTTAATACTCGTAAACGTCTCACTGCCATCTCCTGAAAGATACCTATTGGCAAACAGTATAACAGGTTTTACTGACGGCTATGACATCGATCCACGCTTTCCGACTCAGCGAACCTCACGAATATAAGGCAAATTCCTGAAAGTTTCCATTTCTCTGAATTCTATCGGATATGACGTAAATCTACACATATCGATTATCTTCCGGCATTTAATCAAAGATGTGGGAAACCACGACTTAAAACGACACAGTAATTACACACCTTCAACACACTTTCACACAGGCCTATTCTTCCGACATTATATTTTTACAAAGGGAATCGTAAGGGGTTATTCAGCAACGCCGCTTCAATTATAGACGTTAAATTTTGTCGAATGAGAGAAGATCAATTACCACAGTTTCGTTACACTCAGAAAAATCCATTGTCTACGAGACCGAAAAATCATGAATGAATATCAAAAGGCAGTTCTCCTCTTATCTCTAATTATTCACTAAAAACGTTTCCTCCAGGACAATCATTCTGTCTTCAAGTTATGAAATGCTTCTGGCAACGCATTTGTCAAAGAGAATCCAACAGATCTCAAAGCAACTCCCCCATACCTTTTTTTTTTTTTTTTGCTCTTCGACGGATTTATAGTCCAACAGATATATCAGACTACGCTATTACTGTTATTAAATTCTATTGTTGTGAAGATCTTATTGTTGAGGTACAGATTGTGTATACCTTAAATCTGTCTTACACAAGCCCAGAACTTGCACAGTAGCCATGTGTGTAGCTGCTGACTTTACAACCGTATATAACGTACACGTATGTTCATTAACTGCCTCGTACCTCGTCAATTAATCATCAGTTACCGCCATCCAAATGAAGACAACGTTCGCACAGCCGACATTCTGTCATTTTACGTTATAGAAAACATGCTATTACCATAAAACACAGCACATTTTTGCCAGCATCTACTACTATGTACTTTATCAGTGCAGGACCCTGAAGTAAGGTTCCGTAGTATCGCCTCCCACCCCACACCACCACCACCACCCCCCCTCCTCGTGGCCAAACTCACAAGTTCGTGCGGACGTTACGTTATTACTGACTTCAGTCATTTAAAAATTATGACGTCCAATGGCATAACTGCAAGACGGAGTTTCGTCAAAATCAGTTAAATGGTTCCAAACTTCACATGGAGACATACACACGTGTCGCTTTACCACCTCAACAATCGGTGTGGACGGCAAGAGATGACTGAGCTGCGACGTACCGGGTGTGGTCATGTCCTCTGGTAGTGTACGCATCGTTAAGTGAGAATCTTTACTGCAGCACTCACTACGCATACCATCATCGTGTGGAACTTACTCGCAGGGAGTAATTTACAAACCATGCCGAAGCTCAGGTGATTCGAGCTGTCTCTCAGAATCAAAACCAATACGTACCAGGAACCTTCGCAGAATTTATGGTTGATAAAGTGACCGTGAGGCAAGGTCCCCACCCAGTCACCATTCCACCAATGCTCCACACAGATCCAACAGCGCCCTTCAGATGTGCGATAAGGACAGAACTGGTCAGCCTCAAATGGAGTTTCTCCTGCGACCTGGCACGTGTCTGAACTCATTACAGCATAAAACATTTTAAGCTGAAAAACATTGGACCTGTCAGGTTCAAACTTACGAATTGGGCTGACAGCATTACACAGGTCAAACTCGAGACATATCGACCCCTGGGGAAATTCCCACGCCGATCCCCAGGCCCCTACCAAATCTTGAAACATCGCGAAAGAATGCCTAGATTCTGTGCAGAGAGGACAAATTCGTAGAATCCAACAGCATTTGTGAAGGTGCTGTAATAACAAGCACTGTGCCAGCCGCTAAGAAAGTTAAATACGAGGTGTAAAGAGAACAAGATATGCGAGTACGCCAGGCCCATACCCATCTATCTCACTGGACGGGACGGTAACATTCGGAAGAATCTTGGAAAACAGGATACGAGGGTAGAACGTGGGAATGAACTAGCATAATCGTGTCAAATAGTGGGCTTTTATAACCTTTCATAACCTTCGGGATCTGCTGCAAAAGATGTTAGTTTTTATGTCAGTCTTTATGCTAATTTGACTCTCATACGTGTCACCCATGTTGTACCGCAATGGAACAAATTCTCTGTACTGTTATTGCATTAAGAACATAGAAAATGTTTCATATAAAAGTTTTACATCATAACGAAATCTGTATTTTATTTCATGAGAGACTGTACTAGAAAAGCAGATTCTTATAAAACTGATAGAGTTCAATTTGAGCTACATATCACAATAGTCAGTCCACGGACCAGAACTAAATTTTCGCTACACCTTTTATGCTACACTCACCACACCAAATTTAATCTAAATCCGTTAAGTGGTTTCGGAGACGAATCGTACAGACATGCTGGCCTATCCACAATGCGGACGTTACACTGGTACACAAGAGCGACATTTCAAGATGAGTTTTCAAGGAGTCTGGAGAACTGAAACCCGCACGGGAGGTTCATAAACAGCTTCCAACTTCATACCATAATTGCAACGTGTCACTAAGGAATTGGCCCACTATTATAGGTCATTTATCCGCACCATCAATCTTCATTAATCACCGCCATCACAGCGACTGGTGCCTAAACTTAAGGAACACTTTGTAGTGGAGTAACCTACACGCCACTCGATAAAAGTTGGCCCTCTTTGCTGCCAAGCCTACGGTGAGTTATCAGTTGGGACGGGCTGCTACAGAAGAACTTGTTTGTTTTCAAGTTTGAAAGCAAGGTAACATAAGGTCACTCGCTCCAAATTCCGGCCGTCATAACTCACTAATAATCAATCTTCTAAAAAATGGAAAGTGAATGTCTTTGAAACTTTACACACACATTTCGATAGGAATAATAATAATAACACCGTGATTAGGGAAAAAATTGGAGGTGGGGAATATAACACCCGTTTTGCAATTATCAATAAACTGCGAACATCTTACACAAGATTATAAGTATTTACACACCGAAACACGTTTCTGGTACTATTCTACCCGCTTAGCCCTTATTAATCACGCGAAAAATTTCCTAATATGCAGAATCTAGTCACACGACACAATAATGTATCACGTTTCACACTGAAATTCAATCTCGTTTCGCTTGCGGATCGCACACATTAATTTTCTTTACAAGAATCTACCCACATCAAAACATTTTAACTTAAATCCCGAGTAACAGCAGTTTACTTACTAGTCTGGCGTACTTCCTATTGCGCCGTGTTTAACTGTTTAATATTTATTCCGTCTAATCCTTCACATCCACAGACAGGTTTCAGTATACAATGTCCGGCAATCTTCATTTTTCTGATTCTCATTACCATGACGCCCAAATCACTAAGACACTCTAAACAAAGGCCCAAACCAGAACCTACATTAGGTTGAGAGCTTTATCTCCCTCCACAACATTACTCGATAAGACATCGACATATGATTATAAGCTAAGTAACTATGGATGAACATGAACCCGTGACATAATTCTAAGAACAATTGACGCACAATGTTTATGAACAACCAAAACATATTTCGCCTGTTTAACATTCACGTATTATCTTATTTGAGTTTAATGTCGGATTCTGTTCTTCTGAGACGTGAAGCAGCGTCACATCCCAAAAGAACATAAACCACAGCTAAAGGGCTGCGAGAACGTCAAAACTCGCAAATTTACATCTATAATCGATAATAATCATCCTACTTTCCGCACAAAATAACACATCAAGACTGGGAGTAACGGAACGTTCTAAATATGGTTCTGACAAAACTTTAACGTCAACTACATTCAGTAATAAGTCAGCTGATTTAAGACACGTGTTTAATGTCAAACTTGAGTAACTTCTACTTGGTATTTTACATATTCTGCCTGATGATGGCCCAAACCGGCCTAAACTTGTAGGAGTATTAATATTAAACTTACGTCTCCCTAAAGTATCGCGTATCGTATTGGACGTCTCTGAGGAACTGCACGGCAAATAATGCACACATCCAAGTTTCCGATCGCTACTGACTCCTATTGCCCAGGTAAGCCACAGTCGCTTATTTCGATATTCGTATTTCGGCTTAAAAAAAAGTGTATCTGAAATGTGACATACCAGTAGAAAACTAGTATAATATAAAACATTTAAAAACGTAGTTTGGAACGTAAGGAGACATACACTATCATCAGTGCAACTTTTACACACTGTTTGGCTAAAGTGACAGAAAAAAATTTGAACTTGGATGACAAGCGTATTTCCGAAACGAAATGTACGGCCATACGAGCGAATTTTCGCCGTCCTGAGTTTTAGGTGTTCGCAGAGATTCTTGAAAATTTGCCTAATTTTATTTATGTTACCTTTACCTCTAGGAAAAATGACACACTGAAAAGTCTCTGCACAAGCGGAAAGCAGAGCCACTTCCGAGTGCTCTCCTGGAATACAGCGCACTGATTCGAACACGTGGTATTTGATTTCCCAGAGTTCACGAGCGCGTATCGCTGATGAATAACGCTTCTGTACATCTACGGACGGACCTCAAGTTCCGTCCGTACACAGCAAAAGGCTCAATTTAGTACAAAATAAGCATTCGCTAGGATCTGAAGAACATATGCCTTGGATGTGTCTGAACCGTTACATTGTTTCGATCCCTTCCTCCAACTCCACGGCACGTTTTACAACCAACAAATCGTTCTGTACAACTGGCCCTCCATTCTCCTTTTAACTCATACAGTCAATTCTGCTTTTTCCAATAATAGGAGACTTTGCCGCACGTCTACAATAGAACTATTACGCGTTAGGGTTTCGGAAATAGCAATACAAGCAAGACACGTGCCAGAAACATTTGGAACTGAACCGTCTGCCGTCCTATTACCACTTTCAGCTTCGTTACATTAATTTTCCGCTTCTTTACAACAAATCTACCTAACGAGTCAAAATATTTAGCTCTACGCGCATTCACAGCTCCTTACAGACCGAGTCTATGAAGGAAGACAACACGCGCATTATTTCCGTGACTGAAATCCGCACACACAAGCATGCACTTCCGCGCAAGTGTTTCAACACGTGTTTTCGCCCCTACGCCTAATGTTAACTGCACTTCCTCCTCGCCGCAGTTCCATTTGATTTTGAAAAAGCAAGTGATTCGTGTCCAGTATTTACAGATGGTACACCGGTATGCAAATTTTGATTATAAAATTATCTATATGAAATTCAGAAGCGAAAAGAAGTGTTGAGATGACCGGTATCATCAGTTACGTCGAGAATTCATGTCCGTACAATATAATTCCAGCATGGCGGTACGATTGTCATACAATGAGGGCATCAAAGAATGTGGAGCGAGGAATTTTTCCGCAACACGTTAGGCGGAACGGCGATGTGCAGTGGCCTGCAAGTTCACCCGATTTATTCGCGTCTGCTTCGTTTGTAGGTACCTTGAAAGTACAGTGTCCACAACTCTGTATAGGCCCTCGAGCAAACAAACACGGAAGAAATCTCGACGACCCCAGAAGAAATAATGCGGCGAGCACTTGAGAAACCTTCGAGCCTGATTGAAAAAGTGCTTGAGAAATGGCATAAGGCGTTTCAGCGACGTACTTTTTTCAAAATATTAAAATGGCACGCAATGTTATGTTCAGTGATAATAAACATTAAACAAGGAAGTAAAATTTTACGGAGCCACTTCATTTTAAAGACCGCCATGTTTAATCCGTCGTACCCTGTATAAACGACCTCGAACTTCTACGAATACTTCGTTACTTCGTCATCCTGGCATTAGTAGCCTATAAACCAAATTAAAGAGAGGATCAGATGGGCGTTACGTGTACCATAGATAAGGCAGATGATAAAAATGCATACATTTCGGGCCGGAAACCTGGAGATAACAGACCGCTTAGAAGGTCATGTGGAAGACTTGGGCATATTTGGAAGACTAACAATAAAGTGGTTTTACGAGTAACAAATGTGAAGGGACAGGATTCAAGTAACTCAACTAAAGCAGCTATGGTCTATTCTTCCTAACTCGGTTTGGGTACGGTGTATGTCCGAGTCGGGGAATGGTGAATGTATTGATCTACATCGACACACCGCACACCTCGACAACACAATGTACTGAACCTTGCCTAACGCCTTAATGAGTCTATGACCACGCCAAGTTTGCCAACACAGAACAAGAAAATTCTTCCCTTCCCACACGTACAGAACACTCCGAGGGAACCACGGAACAGTAAGAATGCCTCATTTCAAATACACAAATTCAGTACAATACTCAGGACATTAAGCAACAAATCACTTATTCCGTGGAAAATTTACTGCGTATTAACATCAGTATCTGATGCCGTGACAGATGACAATGTACACTGATTCATCAATGAGAGTGACCCTGTATTTCATACCCATATTTTATAGCCTGTATACGAAACCCAACATCAAGCGTTAGAGTCAAAGAAAATTGATAATATGCTCTCTGGACCTCAGACATCACAATTTTCAACAGACCTAACATGCATTTATACTGCGTCTAAAAGCAAACTTCTTGCCGTTCTTAGTTTAAATCTGTCTCCCAAGCAGTCTCACTTTCTCAGGTACCGACGCATACCGAACGATTCGGTGTGCTCGATATTGCCCAAAGTATGCTATTTCTAACGACGTCTGACTGAATGCAGTTTCGTGTAAGGTGAACGCTGGTCATCCAGTAACCTCAAAGAAATGTGATTCTGAGTGTGGGGTGGCACAGTATACTGTAATTAAGACAACCGTGATAAGGGAACGAAAATCTAACATGCAGAGGAACTGGTGAGTAAAAGCGGAACGGAGGGAAGCCACGGCGAGACAGTTCGATTAAGCCGACTGGTTGCGTGGTTCACGAACACTCAATCGAACTAACTGAAATATCAAATGGTTTGTCGCGGTTCCAATTAAAAAACATTTGAAGAGTAATGTAGCTCCCTGAAATTCAGCAACACAGACATTTCAGAAGAGTACACAAGTGTAATCAATGGAATAAACATATTCCAAATATCTTCTGATTTCCGTTGTATGTTAATTTAACGCAGGCGATTTCAAAGGCAGTAAACAGCACAGATATGATGCTGTAAAACGACACAAATTGTCTTTCTTGTTATTTCATGTACTATACCAAAATGCCTTGCAAGTGAAAGTTTCAGTTCATAAAGAAATCGGTCCTGTATTTATCCCATGCACCAATTTCTTCCTTTGTACGACGAAACTTCTACAAGAATAGAAAAGAGACATACTCTGATGCGAGATAACGTAAACCTGTGACTATACTGGGGTGACAGTGATAAAAAACAGAATTCTCCGAATCTTCCCCGCACATCCCAAATACCATACATTCTAGAAAGCTGCAGAGTAATTTCGCAAGTGAAACAAAACAGGCCGGAGGGGGGGGGGGAGTGATGCGCGCGCGCACACACAAACACACCCACACAACATTCCCGTAACGCGTCTTCTTTGCGCTTCATTTAAAACATTCTTAGGCAATCTGACCCTTCAGAATGAGACCACACCGTTGCTTACAAACCTCGGGAACCGATTGGGCTTACCCAGTGACGCGGCGTCATATTTCAGAAGATGGGAATCCTCCGCCACACGGCTACGAAAACCTCAGAACTTGCAACAGATAAACTCACTGAGCGACAAACTGTGTATGTACTTTACGTATTATGGTCAGTCAGTACACAGTTTTAAAGTCATTCTGGCAGTAAAATAACAGCAGTAATACAGTCAATTTATCATTCTTGCTATAGTTCCACGCATTCTCAGTCCTGAACTGGCAATGAGTGTCAGATTCACGCATGGACTGTCTCTACACACCAGAAAAAGAACGGGTTCATTTTGGGAATGCTCTGAGCGTAATAATGAAAAGGATTTCAAACACGCTTGCAAGGCTCCGAACAATGACCACCTAGCCGAAGCCAGTTACTGCAGCACTCAGGATTTCACGGCCTACCCGTAACTGGATGACTGGTCAAAGGTATGAACGAGACGTTTTATCAGCACTAAACGTCATAAAAATGAATGCCAAGAGAATCAAACAAACAGAAAGCAATATTTGTCCTTTTATTTTTATGTATAACGACGGGATTTGCTTTTGATAAAACGAATACATTGTAAATTTGAGAAAGTAGCATCACTTCACGTGCACGAAATATTGATTTCCTCTTCATTTGACCTTACTCAGGTATTTTCGCTGCCGCGAACACACAGCCTTGAACACATGTCGTGTAGCTCAAGCCACCACAATAACAAAGCACACTACTCTGACGTCAGAGTTTTTTTTTTTAAGAATCAGACTCAATATTTGGGGTAGGTGGGAGACGTAGGGAAGTTTCGATACAATCTCAACAAAAGACTATTCACTTTACAAATTACCCTATGCCTACTGGTCACATTGCCCTTTATCTATCTAGATCAACGCTGCGAAATCTGTGGCTCTGGCTGCAAGTGACGTACTTCGATTATTACGATACGTTAGAGGCGTAGAATTGAGGCTAATATTAAACCAGACAGCAGACAAAGAAATGTGAGAGCATTCAGGGGTTTCAAATGGCTCAGGATAAGAACCAATGACACTAACTTGTAAACACGGCTACACACAAAAGTAAATTTTTAGTACACGTTTGGTGTCTTTTTTTCTGTCTCTCTTACGGCTCGACAGCCCGAGTGCGCCTAAGCCTCCTCATTGTTGCGGTTTCGAGATTACACTCGGACATACCACACTCGGTAGGACTCCTTTGGACGACAACACACAACACTTACAAGAGACAGACATCCATGCCCCAGGCGGGATTCGAACCCGAAAACCCAGCAAGCAAGCGGCCATAGACCCACACCTGAGACCGCGCAGCGACCGTGATAGGCCTGGTGTCCTTAAACAAATTTTTAAAAAAACTATTGTCCACATCCCGTTTTGCGGTTATTATTATTATTATTATTAAATTATCATCATCATCATCATTAGACAATCTTAATTTCCATGCATTTAAGGTACACAGTACTGAAGGACCTAATTACACCTCTATGCGTATATTCTAAATTCTTCATCTGGAGATACACTGAATTAAAATCACGGGAATTCACAAAATACATACGTAAGTCTATGCCTTATACTATAATATTTGGACAGAACTCGTTATTTCTAAAAAAAAAAAAATAGTAATACAAAACTGTCCATAATACGTGTGTCAGCAAACTGTACAAGTTCCCATAATCACACAGCAGTCCAGTAGATGTGTACTTGACCTGTAACGCAGTAACTCCCCGCACCTAGACAGCAAGCAGACGTTAAGTCCGAACGGCCCAGGACGATGCAGCCGTCCAGTCCTATGCATTTTCAGTTACAATCTGTTCGTCTCTCTTTGGCGCTACACGCAATATGGATTATCGTGGTATGCGATTTCATACTCGTACGAGCCATAACGTGGGGAATGGGGTGGGTGTGTGGGTGGGGTTATCTGCTGTACACTCTGACACATTTTTCGATAATCCACAAAGTTCATATTTGTTAGCAATAAATTAACTCTTCTAAAGGCAAAATTGTGTCACTGTGTTATCTCGTTTTTCAACATTGCAGTCTTTTGAATCGACGAGTATGGGATGATTCGAATTATATTCGTCACGGACCAAGCCGTATTTAAAGTACCTTCCTCCTGGACATAGTTTATTTGTGAGCTCGACGCTTCTCGACAGAGTGAATTAAACAAGGTCACCTTGAATGCAAGTAGACGACGGATTGAAGTCTACGGAGTAGGCATATACGAATTACGACAGGATCTTCACGAGTTTCACTAAAATCGGACAATGTGGATATACAGTACGCGTCACCTTACGGCAATCATTCGAAAGAAAGCCTACGGGGACGGGCGCGATTCGGAAGAATGGCAGGTTCATAAGTGAACGGGAACTTGCAGTAGCACCATATGTAAAACCAGCATGCAATGCGGCTCGACGCAAATTAAGCGATACACACAGCTTCCCACTGCAGACGGAGGGTGAATTTATCTTATCCGGGCCAAGGCAGCAGCTTGCAGACGCTTCAACCAAGAATGAAACGTCGCGACGCCTTACTCTGTGCTCTTACCAACACAGCGTCTCTTCCACAGATGTTAGCAAAAACGCATCGATTTACGGCATCTGATATTTCAAACAGCGAAGGCTTACGATATGGCGCAATGCCGCTTTCGAAAATTTCCTGAACTGAAGGCTTGTGAGTCCCTTCTGCTTCAGGCTGTGAACTACGCACAAAATGCCACGGTGCGCTTGTAGTTACAACAGAGCTTGTCTAGAGATTGTGGAAGTGGATTGGTAGTACATTTTAGTCACTTATTTTTCATATGTGAGGTATAAATTCTTAAACAATTACAAAATAATTAGCCAGTTCGTCGTTTAAAAAAAGGCTGAATACACTCTGTGAGGTAAATCTTTTTGAAGAACTTTAAGTTACAACTGGTAACTCGGGTGTAGGGTAACCACATTTTAAATCCTATCTAATAAGAACTGTCTGCTTGAGGAAGGAAGTCTGCTGCAGCAGCCATTAGAGAAGATGTTCATTGTCATATGCCGCAGTAATTAATCCACAAACATCTAGTGAATGGTTTTACGTGTAAAGGTTAGTATTACAGACACTTTCAATCAACAGACAGGATGCGTAATACGGTGTCGCATTACTATAAGCTGGGAATAAAAAGACAGACAGACAAAGACAAATGTTTTTGTGAAATTCAAGACGTCATGCTTATCCCGTGTCTGGCTATAGAACCCCACGATATCACTTCACCTCATTAACACACCCGAGATAAAGTGTTTATTCAGTGGGCGTAGGTTCTAAGACTGAATCGTGGCAACCAAAACAAATTCACAGTACCAAATATTAGGTTTCGTAGTTGCGGCACTCTGATCACAGGACTTGTGAATAACAGTCGGTTTCTTAATCGGGAGGCCCCACGTTCGAATTTCAACGAACGTGACTTGGGAGTTCTCGACGCATCCCGCAGTATTTCTTGCCAAATGCGGCGATAATGCATTGGACCTAAAGAAAACCACAAACTCTTTCTTCCCCATGAACTCCACAATTTGTGATTCAGTCATCTTACCATTCGACTCTATAACACATACAGAGGAGAAGGGTTATTAACCCTCATTCACGTTCTTGACCAATGTGTTCCAACCGCTTCAACGTGATGTGCGAATATTTTTACCTTGCATGTGTCACGTAATACATATACTTGTATCAGTTCCCTCAACAAAAGAAAGAGAACCCGTAGCGAGAACATTTCGCATGCACTTTGAACTGGCTCGGTCACATCAACGCACTTTTGTCGTCTTCTGAAGAATGCCTGCGCTAATCGGTAGTCATTCGGGCATGTTTCGGAATTATAACGAAATCCTATACACCCCTGTGGTCAAACAACACAGTACTCATTCAGCCACGGCTTTCCCAACATGGAGATGCCACAGGCGTCATACCCCTAATCGGTTGTTACAAATTAAATGGGGCTTATTCCACAACCACATCATAGCTTAATTCCGGGCGTGATTAGTTCATGCATGTTGTTAGTCACGGAATGATGCTCTATCAACCACAGAGGTTATTACGTCGACTGAAAACACCGACTGCGGATGGAGTATTAGAAAAAAACAAATTACAACTAAATTTGACATTCTGAGGACCGTGCAACGTGATATATTTGCGTAATAACGACCAACAAGATGCACTTTTCTCTTTTTTTTCAATAATAATTCCCTAGCACATTTTCAGCATGATAAATACCATACGCTGCATATACAGTAAAATACCTCCTGATGATGAATAGTTAATCTATTCGAAACATGTAGAGAATTATTACTGAAATAAATTAAGAGAGAAAAGTGCATCCTGTTGGTCCTTATTACGCAAATTAACAACTACTTGGCGAAGAAAAACTCACAGTTACGTATCCTTATAATTAACCTACCTTATCATGCAAATGAGTAATTGGCTCATAGTTCAAACATGTGGAAACTTCAATACAGATCTGTGAGAACAGGGATGGTTCCCGAAAGGTTGGTTTACTTGCCGCTGAACTACCTGACGCGGCTCCTAGCCCGAGAAAGTTGTATTAAATTCTGTAGCCGATCATTTTTAGTATAGCTGTTACTTAGGATTGCTGGCGTCAATTACGGACGGTTCATGGCATGCGTTGTAAGTTAATCTGTCAACGTATATTCGGGACCGTTGGCGATAGGTAGGAGGGGAGAGATTTAAACGAGAAAATGTTAGGAGCTGATAACGGGCGCTAGCAGTCCAGTAAGGAATTCAGTCGCGTACGAGTGTGGTGTAAGTAGGAGTATAGAGAAGTGACTGGGTCAGTTTCCTAGAAATGATCTAGTTGTTTCCCTCATATAGTGCTCCATTGTTTTATATCAAGAATAAATTGAGTAAATAAAACAGCAAATAAAATAGAAATAATTAAAACTAAATGTGATTCAGTGAACCACACCCGTTTCCCGAAAGAGAATCACCGACCACACTGAGCGCGTCGTGACAACAAAGTTACGAAGGGTGATCGTGTAGAATTCAGTAGCCCTGAAAGTTCAGATTATATATGTGGGTCCTTGCAAGTTATTTAAGCGAAGACTAGTTCTATTTTACGATGCATTCCCAAATGCATAAGCTACATAACGTATATGGAAAGTTTCTTAAAGGTCACAAGTTGTTCCGAGATTCGCCTATGCTTAGGATACCCGGTTTCCGAACAGGTTATCTCCCAATCAGACGTCCTAACCTTCAGTCAACTGAATTTATTTAATCTGGCCATATCAGAAAAAATAAACATTACAGTGCCACTTCCCACTCGATATATTTCAGGCTATCTCTGCAGTTAATACTACGATGGAGGCATTCGGTTCCTCTGAAATGTCGATACATAGAGCGTCATATCTAAGAAGACGGGACTCGCTGGCATTTTCTTCTGTTCCTCTCTTTCCTTCCTTCTTTCTGTCTTTCCTTTCATCCTTGGCCCACCGTGAAAACCAATATAAAGGAACATTTCGTTAAAATTTTAACCAACGGATCATCCTAACATAGGTATAAATGTAAGCAACACAAAACACTTTTTTTTTTAAATTATCTATCTACTCTCAGTTCAGCGCGTCTTCCAGCGCATTACATATCATGCACAGGACACACAAGGTCAGTCCTATTTCGCAGAAGAATAGCCTAGTAAGCAGACACACTAAGCATTTATATCTATTTTAGCAATGTCCATCATAACACACAATTTACTTTTGTTGATCGAAACAGCACAACTCATACTATGTCTAGGAGCACACCTCTACTGGGCCTTAGTGTGAAGAATGAAACAAAATAGTTATGTATAACACGGCATATTGCATAGCAGCAGCCGATGACAGAGGAAGGGGCAAACTGTAGTGATTCTCGCGTGAAAACACTTGGTTAACGCTCAGACTTCAATGTCCAGCAGCGAACGGTTCGTCGGAACTAATACCAACAGCATATAACGACAGACATTAATTCGCACATCACACATAACAAATAAACAAACATGTGTGTGAGACAAGTGTAGCTGTATTTACACATTCTCGGCACCTGGACAACCCACATAAGCAAACATCGAAGGAAGAAGGGGTTCGCAAAAGGTGATTTACAGAACACACCGTTCTCCGTATTACCAAAACAACTAGCATCTTTCAAGTTATTTCAACAGATTTTGGAAACTGCCAAAAGTATGGGGCAAAGTTGTTTCGCAATAAATGTTTTAATCTTTGTAACAGCAGCTTTACACTTGGACCAATGTCTCCGACGTATTTTTCGGATTCTGACTTCTCACACATGAAATATTCAGATAAAATACACTGAAAAACCACAAATTCGCATCACGCCTTCCGTACAGGTAAAATCCTACAATCACGAACTTAACTGAGCAGAATCCACAATCAGCCGATGCTTATTCAGATGGCCAAGAATCTTCCCTTCCTTTACGGTTTCCGAAAATTCATTCCCGCGTTCAGAGGAGGCAGCCGCTGACTACAGACTTCTGTCGATATGCTTATACCTCATTCCTTAAAAAGCAATTTTACTACTATCCTTCAAAGTATCTCTGCGACGCCACTGTGGACTCTCCCTTTCAGGTTTCCTGGCCGAACTTTCCTACGTACGAGTATATCTCACCCGTCCCATACGAGATACATGCCTCGGCCACTTCATCATCCCCGATTTGATCATTAGATTGCTCGTATACATTGTTGGCTTAAATCAGAAGTATGTAGTCCAATATTCACATCCTTCGGCAGACTCACATAAAAATGTGATATGGCATGCAACACTCTTGAATAATGTCTCCCACCACAAACGTTAATCCCGGACTTGCAATTTCTGCGCACAAAACAGGCGGCACATTTAGCAACGAAGGGTACAAAATCATTCAAAACTGGCTAAAAATGGGTATTCAATATTTGTGCTTTAAAAGAGCAACAACACGGTAACAAGCACGTGCTTTTATGTTCGTCGTTTGTGCTATATTCTCCGCCTAAACCCTGTCAACGAGAGTACCACAAATAAGCAAAGCTACTGACCATGCACGACATACATCACCGCCAGTATCATCATCACCGCTTAAGTGCGCTCATTCGTTACGTTGTTTTTCGCTTTCGTTATAAAGTTTTGTTTGAAAATGTTTATAGGTATACGGGAACAAACGTGTGCTGAAGATTTCAACTACGCTCGCCTGTAAAAATCGCTGTAAAAGCACAAATTTGTCCTGGGGCTCATGGTAACATGGGCACATATTTATCCATGAATCAGGCAGAAATAAAGGAAATAAAGCAACGTTACGAGTAAATAAACGTATGTGTATTCACAGAAAATAATGCATAGTGAATTGGCTACCGCGAATACGAGTTTGAGTTGCAGGTAATCTGAGCTTCTAAGCCAAACGACTGCTCAAAAACAACAGTACTTTGAGCCTTGGCAGCTCCTCACAACATACATATTACCATTCTGACGCAAAAAAGAATGCGCTGCCTTTACCAATACACAGGATTCCCCTTTCAAGAGTGATAAATCGTAGACACAGAATGGTGCAAGATTTATGCCAGAATCCCCTTCTATAAAGAGCCTTCTGCTTCACAAGTCATCATGTTAGTGGGAGTTGAATACCATTACTGACAGAATCGTAGCAACTCTGACAATGTGCTGAGAGATTTTATGCTCCAAAACACAAGAAAAATATCTACGAATAGCTCAGTCTCTGCAGTCTATACTTCATCTGGACGTCACTACAAAGCAACAAACAGTGTCACGACATACACGCCAAGCGAATAAAGAGCCCAAAATGACTACTTCTTAACTCTTTCAGGTCCTTTGCAAAGGCCACCTCGAGACCTTTGGATGTCACGAAGTCCAAAATGGACTAACCCTGACAACTCCTATGTTCTTGAAATTATATGAACTAAATCAAATAAATAAGTTCGTCACTAACAAACTGCACTACCTTTCGAATATAAGGAACACTATATGTACTGTCCGTAGCCAGGAGGTATCAGTATTTAAGGATATATATATATATATAGCGTTATTGTATAGCTTTCAGTATAATAATGGTCAATGCCAATATGGTATTGAAATTACAATGTACAGTATTACATTAAAATTATACAAGGCAGCTATTAAAAACTGCTGTATGCAAATATCTTGAAAAGGCGAAAATTCTTCTCCTTTATCAAGCGGTAAATCCTATATGTTGACACACGATGAGTAATCATTTATATGTGTAAATTACACGGAAGATGTACAAAATTAAATTAATTAAAAATGACCCTAGTGGTTCGTCGCCCTTTCAAATAAACGGTCGGCCCTATGTCGGGATTATACCGATACCCTTGCATGTCACAACGCTATCCAATGTCAAAATGAATCCGACGATTCCAATAATCGGTAAAGGTAGTTTTCCTTGCGCATGGCATGAAAGCATATAAAAGTAAAGGTAGAGTTCGCCCTACAAGAGGTCATGCAGGCACAAAGAGGGGTAGATGTACGAGGTCTGTTAGAAAAGTATCCGACCGTATTTTTTTATGCGAACACCTGATGGATTATAATCTAGCGCGCTTGCATGAGCCGACCTTGAACCTTAGTGCGCATGCGTGAATTTTTT
>Ga0123353_10004524_pt1 | contig 17923 bp, 13 predicted proteins | sample TergutLab28metaG_3_FD_92763 | JGI IMG/M metagenome (GOLD analysis project Ga0123353, IMG submission 92763) | Labiotermes labralis P3 segment gut microbial communities from Petit-Saut dam, French Guiana - Lab288 P3 | ecosystem: Host-associated > Arthropoda: Insects > Digestive system > Gut ... | reverse complement strand
GGCGGTGAATGTTATTAAGCCGTGGGCGGGATCCGCCACACGCACAAACCCAGCCCCCCCAAGCCCCCCCGAAGGGGGGGATGTAAAGTTCGTACTACCTTCAACTTTATCATTTTGAAGATTATCTCCTCCCTTTCGGGGAGGCTGGGAGGGGCTGTCACCCCTCCTTCGGAGGGGACGGGGGAGGCGGTAAACGACAACAAAATGCTCCTGCCTCCAATGCACAATGCAAGGCAGCGGCATCTCTTCGCACAGTTGCCGAAAATTGACCCGCACACCCACCGTCTTAAACCCCAACTTCTCCGCCGCATCGCTGATGCCCAACATACTCACCCCGCCGCGCGTGGCGGAACACATCTCGCGCAAGCGTTGGATGGTGTAGGTTTTGCCGTAGTGCTTGGCGACCATGGCGAGGCAGGTGGCACCGCAGTCCATCTGGTCGGGCTGCTTGAGGTGGGGGAAGGGGCGGGACATGGTTATGTTGCGATGTTACATAAATTATTGCAATTCAACACAAGTTCATAATTAGAAATTGGCGGGCAAAGCAAGTTGTAGATACATTTATTACATGGTACTGCTTTAAGTTTACTTTTTAACCAAATAGACTCTTCATTGGTGATTAAATCATATATCAAGTGTTTCAAATTCAGCGAGTCAATATTACCTGCCGGAGGTAAATTTATATTTGAATAAACGTTTTCGTGAACATCAATAGTGAGTTTTCCAAAAAAAGCGGGACTTGATATTTTTTTTGTAATGAGTTCAAATAAAGATTCTTTAACGGATAAGATGTCTTCTTCGGAAACAAAGACATTTTCTTTAAAGAAATCGTAATTATTTTCATTATAATACGGTCTAAAAACATAATTCCTTAATTTGAATTTGTTTATTATTATCTCTACTTCTTCTATTTGTTCTTCAGATTCTACAAGGAATTCTATCCGAACATTTTTTTGCTCAACTACAGCCTCCCATAACTTAAATTGTATTTCATCGAAAGGGGAATCAACTAAAATTATCTTGGTATCGTTTTCATTAATTAATGACAAAATTTGTTGAGAATGATCTTCAATCCAATCATTATAATGGAAATAATAAATAATATTATAGGTGGTATTATTTAAAATATTAATAAGCGATTCTATTTGAGAATATCTGAAAACATTGCCCCCTAAAATATTGATGCTGAGTTTATTTGTTTCCATATCTCCAATTACTTTCTTGATTTTAGATAAAAGTAATTCGCTTGTTTGTGGTTCGTATATTGGGAATAAAAACTGTTTATGTGATTTATGGGTTCTTAATTGATTTGCTTCGTTAATAAGATTACCCATACCATTGTTGATATGAAAAGTGATTTCCCGTAAATTTTCCATAATATACTCATGGTTTCTAAATTGTGCGGTGAAATCCGACTTGTTTATTTCGGCACATCGCGTCGTAACAGGAAGCAATTCGATTTTCTGTTTATCAATATAATATCCCAAGTTTTTCTCTACCAACAATTTAAAAAAATTGACTTGGTTTAATTTATCAATCTCATTTTCATTTACGACGCAGGCATATTCTTGTTGTTCGAGTTTATTAACAAGTTTTACAATAGCAATATTATTTTTAAACACTATACTTTCGCCTGAAATAGTGTTATAAAACAGTATATTATTTTTGCATTTGCTGATATAAACAAAAGGAAAAACTGTCAAAAAAAATTCCATAATATTAAATTGTAAGTATGTTTTTTATGTGTTTATAGGTGTGCGGGTATTTTTCAATAAGAGTAAGATTGTTAAACATGATTTTAATGAAATCAACGTTATCTATAAATTTTTCACAAGGATCTCTTGAGTATTTGAAAGCGCAAATTTCGCATGTGGGTCTGTTATAACAATTTTCACAATGCTCTTTAAAAACAGATACGGTTTCGTTAAAATATTTCGCGATAGTTTCAAAATCTAATAGCACGCTTTTTGTTTTACTGACCCTACCCATTGTGTGGCAGACGTGAATTCGTTCACAAGGTAAAATTTTACCATTTACACTTAAATATACTTTGCGGTTAAACGGGATACATGTTCCGGTTGGCGTCATTGGTAAAGGTTTTGCAACTTTGTAAACATCGTTGTAATGATTGAAGTAGTGCCTTGCATTTTTTCTCACAAAAGAATAAACATCATATTGTCCTAATTCGCTATCATCTAATCTTTCTATTTCCTCTTCGGAAAAGAAATTGTCCGAATCTTTCCTTAAATATTTATCAAAAAACTCTTTTTGCTCAGGTGCTATATCATCAATGGTGATGGGTCCTGTGGATGGTAATTTGTTGAATTTGTTTTTAATAAAGTGAAAACACTCTTGCATGGAGTTCTTTTTGTGAATGACGGAAATGAAGGAAATGTTTTTATCGAAATAGTTACTATTGAACTCTTTTATCTGTTCCATACTTGCGATAACATCATCAAAAGAATTTTCTCCGTTCTGTTTGATTCTGAAACTATTATTTTCTTTGTCGCCATCTAAACTTACCGTAAGGCGAAAATCTTTCTCTATCAGATAATCACGATATTTATTTATTAGCAACCCATTGGTGGTCATTGAATAAGTAAAAAAATCTTTTTTAAACCCAAAAGATTCACAATGCGAAACAATTTGACGAATAACCTTAATGTTCATCAATGGCTCGCCACCATAAAAAGATATAGTTACATGGGGCTGTGTTTCGTGTTCGTTTTTTCTTCTCCAAATGGGAACGTAATAATCTAATAAAATTTTAGCCTTATTAAAGTCAAGTTTTTTGTGATTTCTTTTGTCGTAACCGATATAACAATCTCCAAAAGCACAGTAAACACACTTAAGATTGCATCTGTCAGTAACTTCAAAAACAACATGATTGGTGTTGTTAAAACTATTCTGAACGATTTTGTCATTGATGCGACCGTAGCAGATTTCCTGTTTTTTGGTGTCATCAAGAAAATGTGCTTTTATAAAAAGATATTGTCGGTAATATAAGTCCAAATCTTGAGGTGAATACTCATTTTTAATTCCTTCCAACATATCCGGCAACTGTTTATCATTTGCTAAATAATAAGATGTAATCAGCGGATGCAAAGAAAACAAATATTTGCTTTTATGTTCGTGTATATAAAAATGATTGGTTGATTGTAATAACATATAAAACGGTGTGTTTTTTTAATAGAATTGCACCTGCTCTTCCATTTCTTTTTCTACTTTTTTCCCATCTTCAATATATGGTTTACATTGCGGCAAAGATTGAATAAATTTTATTGCTTCTTCCGTGAAATCGTATCCATATTCTTGAATGTAGTAAGTCTCTGCTGCATATTTGCGTACTTTACCCCAAGTCTTTTTTACCCATATTGAGTCTGTGCTTTTATATACGTAAACACTATGGATATAACCACAAGTGTCTATTTTAAAGTGAACAGGTAATGAAATATGCTCACCCTTTAAATGTTTTGTTATTTCTTCTGAACGCGATCTTTCAAGTACAGCGAATTTTTCATACGACCTTTTCCATTCATCCATATCATTTGGATCAAAATTGTATGGAATTGTATCGTTTTTGTATTGAGCCATTTCCGCTTCCCAGCGTATCTCGCTAAGTGAATTGGGAGATACCACCGTGAAAACAAGCATTATTATTGGCAAAATTATCATGGCAAAGTTACATCCAAAATGAGCAAATATTGATGGAATAATTGATTGATACTTATGGCGAAGCCAACCCATATATAATGCGACTATGAATATGGAAATCGCGGTGAGTGCAAACTGTTTTACTGTAATATTAAACAAAAACCCAAAATGAGAAATGGCAAATAACAGGGCTGTTACTGCAATGATTCGTTTTGTGGGAGTTTTTTCTTGATTGCTATAAAGTTTTTGCCACAAACCATGTATAAAACCCCTAAACAGCAATTCTTCTGTTAAGAGGGCAAAAATCAACGCCAAAAAAATAAGTTTAACAGGGTTAATATTTTCTTCAAAAGGCGTCAAGGAGCGTTCTTTAAATATCAGAAGATAAACAACACTAATAATAATAGTGCATACTAAATTAATCAGTAGCCCCATACCAATAGATTTCCAGATAATTTTTGGAGTAATACCCTTTGTTTTTAAACCCAATACTTGGAACCATTCTTTTCGATAAAGAAACCATGTAGCACCGATTGCAAATAAAACCAGCAGCAATAGAAAAACCATTCCCTGTAATTGAAAATTACCATCTCCGAAATAAGTGCGTCCCCATAAAAGCAGTAAGGTTGTGATTATAAAAATAGCCGTTAAAATACTTGCGTGTTTTTTCATAAAAAGAATATTTAAAAAATTGACTGCAAATGTAACAAAAAAAAATGAATTTGCAATGTTGAAAAAAACAGAAAAGAGCAATTAGATGTCTAAAATCTCTTCTCTGTCTCTTATCTGTCTCTTATCATTGTTATCAACTCATGTGAATGATCACCGGTCCCGGTGTTGTAATATTACTTATCCAACCTCCATTGTTTTTTGAAGAGTGCGTAGAATCTACTGTACTTCCAGCAGTAGCGGGGTTTCCACATGTACAAATACAATTGCATCCAAAGCAAAGTGGTCCTCTTTCGTCGCCGCCTTTTAAATGAGCCATTTTGTCATTCAAGGGTTCAAGATGACTTAAATCCGTTAATTTGATTTTGTTCTTCATTGATTTTGTTTTTTGTGATTAACACTTAAAGCAACCTGCCGAATCCTCCTACGACAACTGTTATTACTACGTCAATCCACCAACTTGAGGAACCATTATTTCTAGCACTATTGCCATTGTTGGTTGCGTTTGTGTTTGCTATATTTTCATTTGAGCATTCACACACACATTTACACCCCCAGCACAGCGGTCCCATTTCTTCCCCACCTTTAATGTGGTTCATTTCTTCTTTTGAAGTTTCTACGTGACGTAGATCCGTCAATTTTATTTTTCTTTTCATGGTTTAAAAAATTTAAATTAAACAATATATTAATTGTGGAACGAAGGTACGGTGTATTTTTCATAAATTTGTGTGATTTTTTTTCACATTTGCGGGAATGATTTTCACGCATAAAAATCAGTAACGTGGCTTATGAAAAAGCGGAAACGGGTCTGTTTGGTTTTTGCGGATATTTTTCGTGAAGATTTGGCAACGATGTGTGAATGTTTGGCACAGTGCCTTGTTGGGGTTATTCTTTTTGTTTTCGAAATATAGTAATTGTTTGATGGGTTTCGTCAAAAACTTGCTCCGTAGTTGAAGTATTATTCGCATGGTATTGATGAGACAGAATATTTTTTTGATCAGTTGTTAGTAAATCATGGATTTTATCGAAGAAATCATGCTCCAAAGCCACCGACATAAGAATAAGTTGCACGAGGTTCATGTTGTTTTTTCGCTTGCATATTTTGGCAATATTACTGCGCTCGCAGTTGATAATGTCGGCAAGGTCTTGTCCCGAAAAGTCTTTGATTTTCAAGGCTAAGCGAATTTCATTTCCAATATCAAGTGTTTCCAAGCGTCGAAGAATTTCTTTTACCGCCTCTTGTCTCTCTTTTATGAGAAGGTTTTTTTTGTTGTCTTTTTTCATGTTATCTCCCTTTTTTGCAACAAAAATAGCGTGGAACCGTCCCTGTCGGAAAGTCAGGTTACCACGCCTATAGAATCTAACAAGTTATTCCACGCCGCAGAGTGCGACGTTCACCAAACCTATTCTTGATTCTAATCTATAACCCGATAACGAGTTAAAGGTGGTAAAAAGACTTTCCAAGAATAATAGCAAACTGCTATATCAATACGTTTTACATGGTGCTTTTCAGCACGCTATTTTTTTGTTTTATGTCATTTTAAAATCTATTTTATTATACCTTATTATATATTGGTGCAAAGGTACGAAATTTTTCGTTTCAAAAAAAAACCTGCCCGTCAACGACAAGCAGGTTTACCTTTTTTTGAATTACTGTTATTAATCCTGTAAAGTAAATTTTATGGGCATATTATATGACACCCGTACTTCTTTGCCTCTTTGTTTTCCGGCTTTCCATTTGGGCATCATTCTGGTAACGCGGATGGCTTCTTCATCGCAGCCGCCGCCGATACCTCTAGCAATTTTAACTTGTGTAATGCTGCCGTCTTTTTCAACAGTAAAACTTACGTAAACCGTCCCTTGTATTCCTGCTTCACGCGCCATTTGCGGGTATTTGATGTTGTTGCGCAGAAAGTTTAAACGCGCTTCGTCGCCGCCGGGGTATTCGGGAACTTGTTCAACAATCATAAAGATTTCTTCTTCGTGGATCACTTCTTCAACAACCGGTGCTTTCCAAACTGCCGGTGCTATTTCGGTGTCGCCGTCGGCTTCGGCATCTATTACAATGTCGGTCTCCACCATAACGTCATCATCAACTTCTTGAAAAAGAAGCGATTGGTGAGCGGGAGGTGGTGGCAATTCGATGTGATCTATTTGGTCTTGGTTTGTGATTTCAACCATTTCCTCTTCGATAATCACATTTTTGCGTTCAAATTGGATTGCCGCCGTTGTTTCGTAGGATTTCATTTCAAGGGCAAAATAGACAATCGCCAAGACAACAATGAATCCTATTTCAAGAAAGAATACTTTCTTTGACTCAAGATCAGCCTTCACTGATTTTTTTTCTTTCATAACTTCTATTTTTATCGTTTATAACTATCAATGCAAGAGTGCTTGATACGCTGTCGCATCTAACAACCCGTTCAATTCGGCGGGATTGCTGATTTTTATTTTTATCAACCATCCGTCGCCATAAGGATCTTTGTTGATGATGTCGGATACGTCCCGTACGTCGGGATTGACTTCCAATACGGTGCCTCCTACGGGCATAACAACATCGGCTACCGTCTTCACTGCTTCGATAGAAGCGAAAGTTTCTTCTTTCACAAGTGTTTCGCCGTCGCAATCTATATCAACAAAAACAATATCGCCTAATTGGCTTTGTGCATAATCTGTAATGCCGATAAAGGCTTCTTCTCCTTCTACTCTAAGCCATTCGTGGCTTGGTGCGTACTTTAAATTTGTCGGAATATTCATCTTTCGTATATATTTTATGTTCTACATATTTTCAAGGGTGCAAATGTACGAGTTTTTTTTGAATTACATACAAGAAAAATTTATTGTGCTAAATTAAGTCTGACGCCTATACCGGCGTTGGTAACGGAGGTTTTATATTGCAATGAGGTAAACGGGTTGTTCTGATTGCGGTCGAAAAATGCACGCGCTGTTACCATTCGGCTGATTTTATAGTCGGCATTGAAGGCGATGGTGAAGACTCTGCTGCCTTGCGACATTTCGTCGAGGTCGGCATCTAAACGGCGTAAAATATTTTGATTGGTACGCACGCCGACGTCCAATTTCAGTGTCAATTCGTTGTTGATGTTGCTGCCTTTGACTTTGAAATAGTTGGGCATATTGGCGAAGCGATAGCCTGTTCCGAAGGAGATTTCATTGCTTCCCTGTTCGGTAACTTGGTTGTTGACAAAACTCAATCCCAACGTGCGGGAGCGTTTGTATTCGACGCGGAACATCAGGCTGTTTTTCAAAGTGAAATCCACCCCGAGCAATGGCATAAACTGTTCAACCAGAGATACTTGTCCGAGATTTTTTTCGGGAATAAAGTTCCCAATTTGGTCAACCGATGTTGAAAAGCGTTTGTCTCTTTCGTAATCCAGATTTGTTTGGAAACCGGAGATGGTGTATGTAGATTGATAGCCGTGATTCAGTGTAACCGACCTGAAATTGTCTTTAAACCAGTTGAAGTTGGTCAGTCCTTTCCAAGTAACGCGCCAGTTGGGTAGCGGCATTTTGGTAAAGGGTTGGTTTATGTTGATTTTATGGGCGTCTTTTCCGGTGTAGGCGGCTAAGAAGGAGTAGAGTAAAACGTCTTGTGAGGTCATTCCATAGCCGTTTTTATACATGGAAGTATCAACATTGGGGTCATAATTGGGGTCTATGACGAGGCGGTCTTCGCCCAAACGGGTAGAGATGATGAGGCGGTTGTCGCGCATGGTGTTATACGGGTCGGATTTAAAGGGTGTTGTGGTGCTGGTTTTTTGTAACGTTGTTTTCAATAAGATGGTGCTGATGTTGAACGCTCCCGTAACGTTTGGCGACATGGGTTGGTCGGGGAAGTTGCCGTTGCCGTCGGCACGCATAAAGGCGGAGTAGGTTTCCGAATATTGTCGGCTCATGGTGAGGTCAACGCGGAAGTCGCGAAGCGGTTCTAAGGTGGCTTGCGCCCGAACGCTTTTGGTGTGTTTTCGGCTAAACGGTACGTTCAAGGTGGAGTCGCCGGTCAGCCATTGTTCTGTGATGGCTCTTTTCACGAAGTCTTTGTCTTGGAACCCGAATACGAAATCCCATCCGGGTGCGCCATTATTGACGCCGAAGAAGTCGGGGACGGGCATGAAGCCGGGTTGCAGTGTTCCGTCCATCTGTGTATAGGTTCCTGATACGTCTTTCAACATCATCAAAAATTTGAATGTTCCATCGAGCGTTTTTCTGGCGAAAGAGGGTCCTTCTTTCTTTTGGGTGATGCTGTCTTGCGGATTTTCTTTGGGACGGGTGGGTGTTGTTGGGCGCGTTGGTTGTCGTGCGCTGTTTAGACGTTTCAGGTAGTCCGATTTGTTGTACAGGGTGTTCATATTCAAACGTCCGTTAATGGAAACGTTGGCGGCGTTTTCGATGGTATTTCCCAGCGTGTGTCGTAACGCCCATGCATTAGCCATCCAGTGATAGGTTCCATCGTAGGTGGCGGTGGCGGAAATCCAGTCGGTGATAGGGATTTTGTCCAGAGGAACGTTGTAGGTTAAATTTGTAACTTGGTTATAGCGTTCGTAGGTTCCAAAATGGGAAAATTCGCTTTTGATTTGCTCTTTTTTCGCCTCTTTTGTTCCGCCTCTGTCGGTTACTCCTTTGGCTCCGGGGAGTTCGTGGATAATGGTATTGGCGGTGGCGTTGTATTGCAGTTTCAGGCTGCGTGCCAAATCCCAACGCAATGTATAATTTCTATCCCACGTGATATTTTTGTAATAGGTCGGGTGGATAATAATCAATGCGTCGGTGTAGTTGTTGCGCATCTCTTTTTCTTGATATTCCCGCATCAGGGTTGTCCTGACCGACCACATATTGGGCAGATAGTAGAAGTTGAAATCGCGGACTATTTTTAGCCACGGGCTTTTCAACGAGGTCATTGTTCGGAAGGGCGTTACCTCTTTCGGACGCAGGGTGTAGGTATAGCCGATGCCTCCCGTGTGCCGGTGCTGACGGTCGTATTCAACGTCGAAATTATGGGCAATCATTCTCGAATAGGCGTAGGAGAAGTCCAGATTTTCAAAGTCCCAAAAATGCGGATTCTTTTGCAGGTTGGTACGTTCTTTTCGCATATTCATGAAATTGATGTTTGTGCGATTGACTACATCAATGGTGGAGTTTTTGAAACTTGTTTTTTTGTCGCCGTTCAGGTCGCGTACCACGTCTTTGTATTTGATGTCGGGGTCGAAGGGGCTATACAAGGGAACGGCGCGATTGTGTGAAAAGTCGAAGTGCATGGGTAGTCTGATGCCCCAGTTTTCGGGGGTCATTTTTCCGAGTTCCATGTTGGTGCCGAAGTCTAACAGGGTGATGTTGTCGCGGGAGCGGGAGTTGGTTTTTTCTTCCAGATTACCGAATCCGGCGGAGGTGTGCAGGGCGGTAAATTGGACGTTTCCAAAGTCTGCCAAGTCAATGCGGATGCGTCCGGTTGCTGCCCAGCCTTGTTTGTTGATAAAGTCGGTCAGACGCAGTTCGTTCACCCAAATTTCCGCGCTTCTTTTGCGACCGTCGCTGCTTTTCGGATTTCTGACACCGATCATGATGGCTTTCACCTCCGAAATGCTGGGTGTTCCCAAAATGGTTATTTTCCTGTCGCCTTCATAGACGATATAGGGTACTTGATAGGGATGTCCCGACGTGTTTCGGTCTTTTTTGTAGGACACCAACTTTTCGAGGTTAATGTCAATGTTGTTTTCGGGGGGCCAAATAATTTCTTCGTCCACTCGTGATGTTCCCCAGGGGGTGAATGTCAACGGGACTTCAAATTCGTAGTAGTTGTGTGTAATGTCGGCACCTACGCGAAGGAATACCGTCAAATCGCCATAGTTGTTGGGGTTCGACTGGTCAACGTTTTCGGCATGGACAAACATTTTAAGGTGTTCAAATTGGGTGAAGTCGAAGTTGGTATTTTTATACACTGCTTTGGCGAAGCCATCGGGCAAATCAACAACTTTCAACACCATAGACTGTTCATTGCGACGGGTTGATGTGAGTTGTGTATAGTTGGTTTCACGGTCAATTCCGGGGGGTACAACGTAGGGAACGGGGGTGCGAGAAGAGTTTTCTTCGATGTTGATGGAGGAGATGGTGAGCGTTGATTCGTCTTCATAAGGAACATATTCGCCATTGTCGAGGAGAGAGTATTGGTATCTTCTCCAATCGGCGCGTACCAATTGGAACTTGGCAAAACGACAAACCACCTCTTCTTCAAATCCACGAAAAACCACCCGTATAAAACGAATGGAACGAAAATCGCGGATATTTCCATATACGTTGCTGGGCGTGTTGATGGGTATTTTAAATTGATACCATTTCACGCTGGTTGTTTTTCCGTTGAAAAGCCGCACGTTGTTAGCGGTATAAATGTCGGTAATGTGGTTTGCTCCTGTTACTTCCATATCGCGCGGGCGCAAAGAGATTTTATATTCAAAATAGCGTTCGTCTTCGTTCAGAGTGTTGTCGTTGTCAATATCTTCAACGTTGGGGAAGGTGGTTGATTGGATCATATAGCCGTCGGGCGAGGAGGTAGAGGAGTTGCCGTCGGGTCCGTTATAGTTTTTGTATTTCCTTAAAATGGACGCAAATTCGGGGTCGGAGTCGTATTGACTGCTTCTGAAATAGCGGAAGTTGTCGTGCGATGGGTCTTCGTAAGCATCTTGATATGCTTTTGAGGCGCCGCCGAAACGGGTTGCTATTTTGGGAAGGTAAGCGTGCTGACCGTCTCTTGAAAAGAACAAACGTTCATCTTCGTCGCGCAGTCCGTCGTATCCAACGTCTTGAAAAGGACGGGCGTTCGGGTCGTTGCTGAAATTATTGACCAGCGATTGTTTGATGGGAACACGTCCCCAGATTGTTGTATCAACGTCAATTACGATATCGTTAATGGGCAATCCGTGTTCAAAACTTTTACGGGAGTCTTTTAAAATATCTTCCGATATTTCTCCCAAGTGGAACAGAATTTCCCCACCTTTGTGGCTCGGATTTTCGTCGAACGGATCCATCATCCACAGTTCGAGATATTCTATGTTGGAATATTCAAAATCGGACGATTCGATACGGCGCATCACGCCACCCCAGCGCGTTTCGGGGGCTTCGAGTTCTCCGTTGGCGTTGATACCTTTTGAATAGGGACCACCTTCAACGTCATAGTTGTAAGGTCCGATGTCTTTTGGGTAGAATGCCATATTTAAAATCGGCATGGTGGTTGGTTGTCCGCTGGCGATGTCTCTGTTGGGAAACACCTCTGTTTGAAGCACTTGGCGCACGCTGTTTTTGGAAAGTTCGTCTTTAGTAACGTTTCCGGGCAGCGTTCTGTCGTTGGAGTAGAACAGCGGGTCAATGATGTACCAAGCCAACTTAGCGCGGTTAAATCCGACGTCGAGGAGGGTGTTGCTTCGTATGTCTCCTTCGGGGAAGTTGGGGTGTTTTTGTTGTGGAACGCTGGATAGATACCAGTCGCGTATGGGGGTTATTTTCAGGTCAATGGTGGTGGTTGCCGCTTCAAAATCGTCAATATACGAGGTTCCGCCTTTGCCGATGGCTTTGCTGTGTCCCGGAATGAAATGGGCAAATTCACCGCCCAGATTGACCCGCGAAGGTGCTTTGCTGGAGTAAAACGGCAGGACATTCACCCAACGGGTGATCATGTCGGATTCTTGTTGCCAATCGCCGTTCAAACCCCACATCACATTGTTTACCGGCTCATCGCCCAAGTTGGTTTTTTGGGTCAGCGGGCGTTCAAACATATTCATAAAGGTTGCCCCCAAAACAAAATCTTTGTTTACCTGATGGTCAACACGCACGCCCAAAAAAGTCCGTTTTTGTGCCAAATTACCGGCGTCACGGCTTTCGCTGCTCACCGAAATCGGTGTTCCCGAATTTAAAATCCCTTCGTTGATGATGGTAACGGTTCCCATTGTGTAATTAACCACATAATCAACATTTTCAACAAGTTGTCGTCCGCCTGCCGATACTGTAACGGAGCCTTCGGGGATGTTTAATCCGTTGAGATTGATCTCCGAACTGAACGACGATTTATAATGTCCTTCCAAAAGGAACTTGTTTTTTTCGGGGTATTGTTGGGCGCTGGTTTTGGTCATGGTATAGAGCGAGTCGTAGCAATATTTGTCGGCAATACGTTTGGCTTCGGCGGGAGTGTTGCCGGGGCTGCTCATGATTTTTTCACGCAGGTAAGAGCCAAAGGGTTCTTTAACAGTGAAATAGATACGCCCGTTGTCCGATTGTATGGTACCTCCGTTTCGGGCGGCGTTGTCAATAAAGTCGAAAAGTCCGTCGGGGTTTCGGGCTTGGTGGGCGTCCATGCGGTCGAAGCCCAACACTTCAATCAACGGTTTATATCCGTAGGATGTATCCGGTTCGGGTAGAAATCCCATCGGAACGCCATTTTCCGAACCTGAAAACAGAATATTCAACAGAAAGTCTTGTGAGTTAACCTGATAGGAGTTGAGCGAATAGACGTTTTTCATCATCAACTTCCACATAGGCAGTCTTGGGTCAACGGCGGTGCTTCGGAGCAGTTTTACGATGAGTGTTTGTGTGGTAGGAATCCCCCCGTCGGAGAGTTCGCCCACTTTATAAACAGTTTCGCTGCCGATGAGTGTGTATTCAAAGGCAACCGCCAAAACTTGGTTGGAGTTCAGCGTGGTACGCAACGAGATGAAACCCAAAGTGGGGTTATACGAGTACTCCGACTGCTGCAACTTCCGTGCATTTTCTACTTTTTCATAGTCGCGTCCGCCGACCATATTCAAGGTAGAACTTGTCAGAAAGGAGGAAACGGTGTTGATGTTGCGGATTTGGGAAAGGTGAGGACCATCTAATTGATACAATCGCTCCATTAATCCATTGGCATTGTGTTGCATAGAGCCTTCTTGGATGCTACTGCTTTGCGGATAGATTTTGCCCGGGTATGTTGGGATGCGGTCGTTGTATGGTTTGGGTTCGCCCAAGTCGGCGAAGGCGATGATGTTGCGGTTTTCTTGTGTGGCGGCACCGATGTTGGTGATCCACACTTCCATCTTGGTGATGTTGATGGAGGATAGTATTTGTGGCAGTTGGCTGAGTGCGATGTCGTAGTTGTCGTAGAAATATTGTGCGAGGAAGAAGTGGCGGTTTTCTTCGTAGGCGTCGGATTTGATGGAGAACTTCGTTTTTTGTCCGCCGCCTTCCATCTGTACGGTTTGTGCCTGACTTTCTTGTTGTGAAACGACGGTTGTGATGAGCGTTTTTCCGAATTTCAACTTTGTTTTTATCCCGAAAAGACTTTGGCTTCCTTTCATCAGGGCGCTGTTGAGCGGCAAATTAACATTTCCGGCTTCTATCAACTGTATGATTTCGTCTTCGTCGCCTTGATAGCGGAGTTGTAGTTTATTTTCAAATCCAAAGGTAAATTCGGTGTTGTAGTTTGCTTTAAATTCGATTTTCGTTCCGATTTGTGCTACGGCGTTGATGTTGATTTTTTCATCAAAGACGAAGTTGGTAACGCTTTGTTGTTTTTTGGTAATCATCGGGTCGGCGCGAAAGTTGTGTCGGACGCCGAAATTTATCTCTACGGAGCCTTGTACCCTGACGTCAATGCTGCTGCCGCCGAAAATACGGTTGAAAAGCGGACTTGCGATGTAGATGGACGGGATGATGCCGTCGTTGCCACGCGCACCAAACGAGTTGGAACTTTTCGACTGCCAATAGTTTTTCAACGACCTGTCGGCGTCGTATTTCATGTATTCGTCCAACGTCATATACTGTACCGGACGATAGTCGCGGTCGCCCACTTTTTCGTGGATTTCATAGTTGCCGGTGTTGGGGTTGTAAACGGTTTTGGTGGTGATGTTGGGCGGGTCTTTCAGGTCAATACCGTCGTCAATAGCGTTCTGCGTCTCCTTCTGTGCAGAAGCAGACACGAAAAGTAAAAACATCGTACAAAAAACAACGACTGTTTTGTAAGAGAGTATATTGTTAATATACGTTTTCAAATATCTAATTTTTTACAAAATTCTTAATGATTCCTTGATCAGCGATTCTACCGAAATATTCGGATTGTCGGTAAGCAGTTTGTCCACAACTTTCGCTGCGTGTAAACGTGCAAAACCTAAAACCACTAAACCCGATAACGCTTCTTCTCGCTTTGTATTGTGTGAAACACCAATTTTTATTGCTTCACCGGGTTCTTCTTTTGCCATTTTATCCTTCAATTCGATGATAATACGCATGGCAGTCTTTTCTCCTATTCCCTTCACGGCGCGTAACATAGCAACATTTTCCGTGATAATGGTATTCATCAACTGTTCGGACGGCAACGAAGAAAGTATCAACAATCCCGTATTGACGCCCACGCCATTGACCGAGATGCAGTGTTTGAAAAGCCGACGTTCCAACTCCTTGTAAAACCCGTATAACGCCATCACATTCTCCTGCAAATGCAGATAGGTAAACAACCGACACCGCTCCATATCCTTGATTTCGGCGTATGTGTTCAATGTGATACTTATGTAATAACCAACCCCGCCGCAGTCTAACACCGCATACGCCGGATGCACCTCAACTAATTTTCCTTCAATGTAATTATACATCATTTACCATATTATAAATAGGGGTGCAAAGGTAAACATTTTTCTTAATCAAAAAAGATGTATCTTTGCACTTCGAATAAAATTGCATCTCAATGAAAACAAAAACCCGCTACCACCATTTCATCACCTACTTCTCGCAAGCGATGCCCGACGCAGGCAGCGAGTTGAACTATTGCAATCCATACGAGTTGTTGGTTGCGGTGATTCTTTCGGCTCAATGTACCGACAAGCGTGTCAATATGATTACACCGCCTTTTTTTGAACGTTTTCCCGACGCCGAATCGCTTTCCAAAGCAAGTGAGGCAGAGGTTTTTGCGCTTATCAAAAGTTGTTCTTACCCCAACAACAAGACCAAAAGTTTGATGGGCATGGGCAAAATGCTTTTTGAAGATTTTGGAGGTGTTGTCCCTTCCGATGTGGAGACGTTACAAAAACTACCCGGCGTAGGACGGAAAACCGCCAATGTCATCGCCTCAGTGGTGTTTAACGCTCCTGCGATGGCTGTTGACACACACGTTTTTCGTGTCGCCGCCAGAATGGGGCTGACCAAAGATGCCAAAAATCCGTTGCAAACAGAGAAACAATTAGTACAACATATTCCCGAAGATTTGATTCCTTTGGCGCACCATTGGCTTATCCTGCACGGCAGATATGTCTGTCTGGCACGAAAACCGAAATGTGGGGAGTGCGGAGCATCAGCATTTTGTGCGCATTACAGCACTATTTCACCTTAATCCTTTTATCCAAGTCTTTGACGTAGCCGCGAAACTGTTTATCGGTTTCCAGCAGGTTGTTGATGGTGCGGACGGCATGGAGTACGGTGGCGTGGTCTTTGTTGCCGCAGTGCATTCCAATCATCGCCAGCGACGACTTGGTATATTCTTTTGCAAAGTACATGACTAATTGGCGGGCTTGTACGATTTCGCGTTTTCGGGTTTTGGAGTTGAGGGTGTCTATGTTGATGTTGAAATAGTCGCAGACGATTTTTTGAATGGATTCTATGTTCACTTCGCGGGACGTATTGACGACAAATTTGTCAATCATTTGCTTGGCGAGGTCAATGGTGATGTCCTTTTTGTTTAGCGAGGCTTGGGCGACCAGCGAGATTCTGGCGCCTTCCAATTCACGGATATTGTTGGTGATGTTTTGTGCGAGGTAGGAGACGATTTCTTCGGGCATCTCAATACCGTCTTTGTACGATTTGCTGCGAAGGATAGATTTTCGGGTTTCCAAGTCGGGCGTTTGCAGTTCTGCGGCTAATCCCCATTTGAAACGGCTGATCAAACGTTCTTCAATGCCTTTGAGTTCCACAGGGGGACGGTCGGAGGTAAAGATAAGTTGTTTTCTGTTTTGATGAAGGTGGTTGAAGATGTGGAAAAAGACCTCTTGTGTTTTTTCTCTGCCTGCAAAAAATTGGATGTCGTCGAGTATCAACACGTCAATCATTTGATAGAAGTTGATGAAGTCGGTTTTGCTTCCGTTTTGTGTTGCATCTACGAATTGGTGCATAAAACGTTCGGCGTCAACGTATAAGACGGTTTTTTCGGGGAAGAGATTTTTCACTTCCAGTCCGATGGCTTGGCTGAGGTGGGTTTTTCCCAATCCGGTTTTACTATATACATAGAAGGGGTTGAAGGCTGTTTTGCCGGGGTCTTGGGCGATAGCCCAGCCTGCCGAACGTGCCAAACGGTTGCAGTCGCCTTCTACAAAGTTGTCGAAAGAGTATTCTTTGTTGAGTTGCGCGTTGATACGCATCTTTTTAAGTCCGGGGATAACGAGCGGATTGGGCAGGTTTTTTTGATTGTCGGTGTTGATGTTCAACGGAACCGACACCAGCGGATTGGTGATTTGATAGTTGTTTGAGGCGGGAAACTTAACCATATCCGCCTCGCCGCGAACGGGGTGAACCACCGCAACTTGGTATTCCAAGCGCCCATCTGAACCCAATTCGTTTTTGATGGTTTTTTTCAAAATGTCAATAAATTTCGACTCTAACCACTCATACACATCCATGCTGCGCACCTGAATGGTCAGCACGTTGTTTTCCAACTTCACCGGCTTAATCGGCTCAAAAAAAGCCTTGTACGCGCTTGGCTGGATATTATCTTTTATTACCTTCAAACAGTTCTCCCAAATCCTCTGATAATCAGTACCCATCTTAAATAGCATTTTCGTTTTTTACATTTTTCTCTGATGCGTATTTTCGCTACACGGTAAAAATCAATGTGTTTACTACTGTAACATTCCCGCAAAATTTTCTCAACAAAAGTATTTTAAATTTTGTAGAAAAAAAAATAAAAATCACTTGTTTTTTAAAAAAAAGTTTATCTGCTTAATTTTCAACGTGGTTGCGCTTTGTGCTGATATTCAACAAATTAACAAGGCAAAAAATCATAATCAGATAATTTTGAGGAAGTTAGAACGCTGAATTTTTTTAATCATCCGATGCAAAGGTAATCAAAAATTTCAAACGCCGGATTGCTTCATCAGGAAAAACGCAAAAAAAAGAGAGACACTCCCGCCCCTCTTTTAATTCTTCCCGTCCTCCCTCTCTTTTGGAGAGGGCTGGGGTGAGGCTAATTTTTCACCACCTTCCGAATAACCATATCGCCTTGATCCAAATACACTTTCAAAATGTAAACACCGCGCTCTAACTCATTCAAGCGGAGTGTGTCGAACGATTGATTTACAGTTTGTTGATGCACTTTTCGGCTGGTCATGTCATACACTTCCATCCGTACTATCTTAACGGCGGGATTGTTGAGGGAAACCATCATCTCCGACGGTGTTGGATTGGGAAAAATAGAGAGTAGCCCCCCTTCCGTCCCCCCGAAGGGGGGAGACTTTTCCCCTTCTGCTTCCTTCCCTTCTGCTTCCTTCCCTTCTGCCTTCTTCCCTTCTTCCTTCTCCTCTTCTCCCTGCCCTTCTGCCTCAAATTCGTCTTCATAGCAAATATCGAAGAAGAAGCAAAGGGC
>Ga0123353_10004522_pt1 | contig 17923 bp, 23 predicted proteins | sample TergutLab28metaG_3_FD_92763 | JGI IMG/M metagenome (GOLD analysis project Ga0123353, IMG submission 92763) | Labiotermes labralis P3 segment gut microbial communities from Petit-Saut dam, French Guiana - Lab288 P3 | ecosystem: Host-associated > Arthropoda: Insects > Digestive system > Gut ... | reverse complement strand
ATGGGGCTTTACCAGATGGTATTCCCGCTATATTCGCTGCTGTTGATTGTTTCAAGCGCAGGTGTCCCTGTCGCGGTATCAAAAATGGTGGCGGCGGCGCGGGCAGGTGACAAGGAGCAAGGAGCAAGTAGCAAAGAATGCAAGAAAATACTTTTGAATGCCATTGTGCTATTAGGGGCAATCGGCTTGGTGGTGTCTGCGATTTTCATTATCTTCGCGTATCCCATTGCTAACCTGCAAGGGAACAAAGACGTCGGGATAATTTACATCGCGATTGCCCCAAGCGTATTTTTGGTATGCATGATTGCCGCATTCCGTGGCTATTTTCAAGGATTGCAGAATATGGTGCCTACAGCGGCCAGCCAAATTATCGAACAACTTGTAAAAGTTGCCGCCGGCATAACGCTGGCATTAATTTTTATAAAAATCAGCATCGTCTGGGCAGTATTCGGAGCAATCCTTGCCGTAACAATTTCCGAAGTAGTCGCGCTACTATTTTTGGTTTTTGTGTATTTATTTAAGAGAAAGAAAAATTCCCCCTTTTCTAAAGGGGGTGACAAACAAAGATCAGAACGAAAAACAAAGATGGGGTTTTTAAAACGAGGTTTAAGCTGGAAGCTCATGTATCAAATCCTAAAACAGTCTTTCCCCGTAACCCTGATGGCTTCCATATTCCCACTAATCCTTGTCTTTGATTCTATGATAATCATAAACATGCTTACGAGCGCCGGTGCCGACCACGAAACCGCCACGCAATTATTCGGGATCTCATCGGGAGCGGTGCATACACTGATTAACTTGCCCGCAGTTCTTGGCGTTGCGGTTGCCACCGCTGTGGTTCCGACTGTATCTGCATTGCTTAAGCAAAACAAAATAGGGGAACTTCGCAGCAAAATGGCGATGGCGGTAAAGATAACCTTTTTGATTTCGCTATTCTTTGTCGTATTTTATCTTGCCTTTGCAGAAAAAATAATAGACCTTTTGTACCACGGTGCGTTCAAAGACAACCCAGAACAATTGAAACTTGCAGGCAATCTTATGAAAATAGAGGCAGCACTAATTTTGCTAATGGGAATAAGTGCCGTATTTACCGCGATGCTGCAAGGAGCGGACAGGGCCAAGTTTCCGCTTATCGCTCTTGCATTAGGCGGGACGGCAAAAATTGGCTTTGAATTAGCATTTATTAAAACTTCGCTTGGAATATATGCGGTATCAATCGGCAACGTTCTTTGTTTTGCTATTGCCGCGGTTTTAACAACGGCGTTCGCACTGCACTTTGTGAAAATAAGAAAAGGGTTTATGAAAATATTATTAAAAGCGGTGTATTTAACAATTACATTCGGCGCGTTTGTGCTTGTAATTGCGAGGAGCATGCCGGAAAACCGATGGTGGGTTTTATTGTCCGGAACAATTATTTTAATAATATACGTGATTTTAGTTGCCATATTTAAATTTTTTGTGTTTAATAATATAAGTGTTGGTAATACTAATTCCAACAAAAGAAAAGGAGAAAAAAATGAAAAAAGCAGAATTCATTGAAGCATTCGCAGCAGCCACAGGATTCACCAAAAAACAAGCCGCCGAAGTTACGGCCAAGTTTTGGGAAATTATAGTCAACGCTGTGCGAAAGAACGACGAGGTACCGTTTGACTATGGTAAATTCTTGTTGAAGAACAAACCTGCAACGCCTGCCAAAGACGGAATCAATCCGGCGACAGGCGAAAAAATCAAGATTGCAGCCAAACCTGCAAGAGTCGAACCCAAGTTCAGACCAAACAAAAGATTCAAAGAAGAAGTTGCTACAAAAAAGAAGTGATTTAAAACTTGATTTTCTGTCAATACTTTTGTTGTGAAACAATCAAAATGGTCGCAAGCAACAATTGACAGGCTTCTGGCACAAACAAAATCGAATGCAAATAAAAGCGCGGTGTTTTCGCGCTTTTCTCGTGAAATGGGGTTAACGCCCAACAGTGTACGGAATTTCTATTATTGTTATATCGGCAACGCAGATAAAAAGAAAGTGCGCAAATTTACCAAGCTTGAAATTCAAACACTGCTGCGTACAATAATACTAGGCTATTCAAGGGGCGAAAGCGTCCGCAGTATCTGCCTAAACTATGCCAAACAAGACCGCGCAAAAATGCTACGCTATCAAAACAAGTACCGCGCAATACTTTTAAACGACAAAGAATTAATTGAACAAACCATAAAAGACCTTGAAACCGAAGGCTACATTGTGAAAAGCCCGCTCCACCCTGTCATTGCGAGAAGGGCAAAGCCCGACGAAGCAATCCCATCGCTGATGCAGCAACATGGGACACTGAACAACATCATAGAAATGCCACTAAGCCCAAACTTCGGCAACCTAACCGACCAAGACATCACCAATCTTTTCATGGGGCTGGTACGTCTCGTCCGTAAGCAAGGTCAATCCCAAATCGAAAAACTAAAAGCCGAGATTGAGCGTTTGAAAATTTCACAGCAGTCGCAATCATTGTAACGTATGACGCTTGCGCAAGCGCCATATTTTATGATACAAAATGGTATGGTTCTTCCACCAAAAGAGTATGGCGAATTATGTCACGCAATTTGGACAATTAATGCGGGCAAAATACCAGAATTGGGCTTTTTGCTTTACAAGAATCATTTTTACATATATAATTATGATGTGGAAAAGTTCGTCATAGTTTTTGAACAAAAAGTTGAAATTGACGGCAATGAAGAATTAATCGCCACGATTATAGGGAGTATAAAAAGAAAATGGTCAAACTAAGTGAAACCGCAGAAGAATTGATAAGCGCATTTAAAGGTCGTGTCGACCAGCATACGTGTCTTGGTCTTATGTTTATTTTGCGTGAAAGCGATAGCAACTATCGGGAAATGCTTAGATACCTTGAATGGAATCCGTACGCAACTCAAACCGACATCATGCAAGAACACAGGCGCATTCTTGGACTCGCTCCATATCAACTAAAACCACGACACGTATTGGTGTAACCATGGACCGCGTATGCCCAATTTTTTGACACATCTTGCGGTGGCGAAGCGGTACGCAGATAAAAACAATTTAAAAGGCGATGATGCGCGCGCGTTTTTTTACGGCAACGTCTATCCCGATTTAGGCGCGGACGCGGACAAAAGCGACCGCCATTATTATTTCGCCACGCGCAAGCGCACAAGTGTCGGCGAATTAACGCGCGAGGAATTCGGTAAAAATCGCATTGACTTTAAAAAATTTTTCACGTGCCAAAAAATCAAAACACCCTTTGAAAAAGGCGTGCTGTTACATCTTATTGTTGACAGCAAGTGCTATCCAGCGGTTCTTGATATGAATCGCTTTTACGATATTTCTAAAAAAGGCGTTCGACCGCGCTGGGTTGTAACAACAACTTTTAACAGCATAAATGATTATTTAAAACAAAAGTATAATATCGACTTTGATATGACGGGTGTTAAAGATGTTATCCAATCATTACTTGCTGAATGGGAAAAAGAAAACGGCGAAATACCGTATGTCAATCTTTTGGACTCGCCCGAATCGATAAAGCGCCTTGATGATTTTATTGAAAATATATCAGACATAAATCTTGACGAATTTGTTGTAAGCATTAAACAACAGCCGCAATAGTTAAAACGTTGACTTGTTTCGCTCCTGCGCCCATAAGCACCCGCGCGCACTCGTTGACCGTCGAGCCGCTTGTGAAAACATCATCGACCAATATAATCTTTTTGTTTTTGACAAGTTCCGCGTTTGTAATTTCAAAAGCGTCTTTTAAGTTATTGGCGCGTTCTCGTACCGTCATTTCTTTTTGCGGGCTTGTTCGCTTGATTCGGATTATGGCGCTTGATTCAACAGGTATGCCAGTTGTTTTTGAAATTTCTTTTGCCAAAAGTAACGCCTGATTATATCCGCGCGTCTTCTCGCGCTTTTTGCAAAGCGGAACAGGTACTAAAACAGCAGATAGCAGCCAACGCTTTTTACTACTTGCTACTTGCTCCTTGCTAGTTAACACTGCCGCCGCATAGGGCGCAAGCGCCGTCGCCACATGGCTCTCGGCATTATATTTCAAGCGCAATATCAACCCCACTATCGGCGTATCATATCGAAACGCCGCGAATGCCTTGTAAAAATATTGTTTTACTGCTGTATCTTTAAAAGTTATCGGATCAGTGTTGAACGGCAAATCCGCCGCGCACTTGTCACAAATACAACGGTTCTGCGGCGCGTTCAACTCGCACTTGCAAACGAGGCAAGTGTAATTCGGAAATAAAAAATCCAGCACGGATCATTATATCAAAAGAATGAATTATCTTAAATACTTTTGATATAATTGCGCTACAAGCTTATCGATATGCTTTTGGGCAAGATTTTTTCGATATGCCAAAGCAGTACAACGCAAAATAGGATATAGCAATCTGCGTAGGAACCGCAACATATGTTGTATGCCGGGAATTCCCAGGATAAGGTTTAATAAATCTTTGACATTTATACCAAAGCCTATGCCTCCAATCGGACCGTCTAGCAATTCCAGCAAACCGCCGACTGTATTAAATGGATATTTGAATTTGATAATTGTTAATACATAGTGCCAACCGGCAGTTGCGCCAGTCAAGGCGGTTTGTACGGCTAAATCAATTTTTTTACAATGCCCCCAAGTGATGGGATTCCACCAGGCTGTCATCCAAAATCTTGCGAGCCACTCAACTGTGACAGGCTCGTTTTTATAAGGGTCGTCTCGCATTTCTTGTATGATTTTATCTATCTCTTGTTTAATTCGCATAACTTCTGCGGCATGATTACTGTGCCGTGCGGCATGTTCTAAAAGTCCTTGTCCGAATTCACTCCACGAACGACCGTCGTCGCTTTCCTCATCTTCGTCTTCGTCTTCGTCTTCGTGGTATTCATTTTCGTCACCTCTCGTTCTGGCGGATAACGGTTGGTACTCGTCATCTCCGCTCCATCGGGTAAATTCGTTTTCGTCTTGATCGTGTTCGGGTCTATCGTCATCTTCGCCGGCATTCACGTGGCTTTTATCTGGGTGGCCTTCATTAAAGTTTTCGCCCGAGAACTCGTCATCTGCGACCATGTCTTCATAATCGTCATAGTTTTTTGGGTGTTGCCCCGATTGTTCCGGTTGTTGCGGAGGTTGTTCAGCGGGCGCTTCCGGTTCGTTGTCTGTTTGGGGCTCTTGATAGTCTTCGACTTTGTATTCTCCGTTAGGGTCTTCTTCTAGTTCGGCTTTGTCTTCCTGATCTGGCTGATCACTTTCAGCAGTCGGGACATCCTGTTTTTCGCCTTCCTTTGTAGGTGAATGTGACATATTCTTTTTTGCTGGTTTTGAACCGCCTTCCGGCTTGCCGGTTTTGTCCGCCTTTTCGGGAGGCTCTCTCTCGATGGTTTGTTCAATTTCAATTGTTAAAAGAGGTTGCTCATCACCATCACCTGTACTCTCTTCCAGTGTCGCCACAACTTCTTTGTCTTCCCTTTCAGTATACTCTTCATTCACACAACAGTGTCGCATACATTGCGATATAGAGCAACTTAAATCACATATGTTGCTATAATTTACCACCTTTATTGTGCAACCGGCACATGTAATGCAATTTATACTCTTGCATGGACAAAATTGAAATAATCAAGCGGATAAGCAAGCTGCGTACACAGGCAAATTTATCTGCAAGGGCATTGTCACAACGCATAGAGTTGAATGACGGCTATATAAATCGACTAGAAAGTAAAAAAGATTTTCTCCCAAGTGTAGAAGTTCTTTTGAAAATAATTGAAGTATGTAATTCAACGCCGGCCGAGTTTTTCTATTATGACATGAACGCATACAAAAGTGACTTACCAATAGTGGAATTATTAAAAACTATTGACCAAAGCACAAAAACGCTTATCAAAGAATTGATATTAAGAATTTCAAAAGGAAACGCTTAATTTAATTTTGCTCGTCGACTTCAATCCGTAGCTCCAAAACAGAATAACCCCTTTCCTCGTTCCATTTCTGCTTTAATTCGTCCATAGGAGTAGGGCTTGGTATTTCGGTTTGACATTCTTTCACCACAAAAAGATAATCAAGCAGAAGTTTTTTCATTTCGACAATCATTTCGTCATTGGTGCGCCCCACCGAAAGAAGTTGCAAGTCAGGCATGTACCCGTTAAACATTTGCGTTTCGTCATTGAAGGTTGTGACGATTGGATAGAATAAATGTGCCATAACTGATAATATCACAAACAATACGATATGCCTAGCGCATTTTACTAGACACAAAACATTTATTGTGATATATATGCGATATGAATCCACTCATTTCACAAGCAATAAGCGCAGCAGGGAAATATCTTGCGAAAGAAATACAAAATGTAAAGTTCAATGTCGGACAACACCAAAATGGGAAATTACATCTTGGCGTTGCATACAAGCATGATTATCTTTGCAATATAAAAAAGGACTTTGTTTTGGATTATGAAAGCGTGATATCTAAAATAAGAGATATGGTTCCGGGTTTCGGCAAAACTACGCCCACTCCCTTACCAGCACTTGAAAGATAATTGGATTGCAGTAATTATTGGTCAATACCCAAGACGCCAAAAAAGTTTTGATAGTAATTCAAGCCAGCGGTCTCTTGTTTTGAATTCTAGCGCGCGCAAGTCTTCATAGTATTTTTTCTTTGCCTTGCTTGATGGCTTGCTTGTTCTAGGGCCATCTTTATTCTTGGTCGTAAAACTATCCCACCATTCTTCTGAATTCTTACCATCCCAAGTTGATGGCTCTGGGTCGACGATTTCTTTATCCCATTTTTCTTCCAAGATGTAATCTGTAAGTTCTATTAGTTCGCAAAGGTCGCAATACTCTTGGTATTGTTGCGGACAAGAATCCTTATCGATATTGTGTGCTTTTTCCCAACCAGTCTTTACAAGCGGAAGCCTGTATTTCAAAAATTCCATCACTGATTCGTCTAGCGCGAAAGCCTCGCTTTTGTAAACAGTTTGATATGACTGTTTAACTTTAGCACGCTCTGCATCCCATTCGTCGTCGGCTTTTTTCATTTCTTTATGTGACGGTCTTTTTCCGTTATTTATTTTCTTTGCGAATTCAGGATTGAGCGCAAAATCTTTTCGGTATTTAAGCATGTTATATGAAAACATATTTCATTGATTATGTCAATGTGATACACTTGGGGCATGACCCAACTCTTAACAGAAAAACAAATCAATATCGGAGTGCAAATTATTCTTGACGGCGGTCTTGTAGCATTCCAAACGGAAACGGTTTATGGGCTTGCTGCCGACGCGTCCAATAAAGCCGCAATTCAAAAAGTATACGAAGCAAAGAATCGCCCGATTGACAAGCAACTTGTTTTACAGTTCGCATCCGTTAAAGCCGCGTGTGCTTATTTCCCAAATGATATTGACGACGTGACGCTTAAACTTTTGAAAAAGTTCCGCGTCGGGCTCACGGTGGTTTTGCCAAACGACACCGCCGTACGGATTCCCGCCAACAAGTTCGCAAAAAGATTTTTGCGCGCATGCGGTATACCCTTGGTGGTGACCAGTGCAAACATCTCGGCGCAGCCCTCTACAAAAACATGGAACGCGGTCTATGACGACCTTAACGGCCGCATTGATGCAATCTTTATGTCCAAGCCAAGCAAGGTAGGTACACCGAGCACTATTGTGCAAGTAGCAAGTAGCAACGAGCAACGAGCAATTAAGGTTCTAAGGGACGGAGCGATAAGCAGGAAAAAGTTGGCGAAAATTTTGCCTGTGATGACATAAGTTTTTTGAGATTTTGGCTCTTGATTTTTTCTGTTTTGTTGTGTAGAATAATCTCGGAGTTAAACATGACAAACAATACATTTATTTGGGGCGAGACCCTTGATGACTTGTTTGAAAATATGTCGTTCTTTTACAAAAATAATCTTGATGGATATAATGCTAATAAAAAGCGCTACATGGATTTACTTGCCGAACACGCGCGCAGAGCACCAAACGGCAAACCTGCTATCTTTGTTGAAGACGCAATATTTGGGATCACTCCAAGCAGATAACAGCAAACTAACACATCTGCGACACGAGTTGTAATTATTGGAAATTATTTTTGTAATTTATGAATGGTCGCAAAATTATGTCAATAACTTTTGATAATGTCACCTAAAAAAGTGAAATTAACTTTTGATAATGTCACTCATGCAACCCTCTCGTTGCGTGTTAGTAAGGTTTTCACAATATCTTGTATCGTGTCTCGGTTGGAGTTTTGGGTTACCTGTGGATTGTTGTTGGCATCAAAAAGCGGTATCACTGATAAAAGCTTGCCCTTCAATAAAACTTTCATGCCATGGATTTTACTAATCAATAATTCAACTGTGGCGTGTGGTGTTCCATCTGGCACCTTGAAGATATTTTTGTAGAAAGAAAAGCAAAGACCGGAATCCAGTTTCCGTGTATATTTTAGTGAAAGCAGAAGGTTTAAATCTATTGTTTTCGGAACCGGTAGAAATACTGATTTTGTAACGAGCTTGCTGAATTTCTTGTTGAAGGAAACTAAATATTCCGGCAAAAAGGCATTTGCCTTTTCAACAGAATCAATGTCGCGAATTTTGAATTCCGTAATCAGTCGTGACTGCAAGGTCTGCCAAAGCCGTTCGATTTTCCCCTTTGCTTGTGAACTCCTAGCGTGAATTAATTCAATCCCAAGGTCATAGCAAATTTGTCCGAATTGCGTACGGCGTTCTTCAATCCCAGCAAGAATATCCTTTTTTGAAAGAGCCTCTCGCTTGCTTGAAAAGAACAGACTAAGACCATCGGCATATACGCTTCCAGGACACCCAAAGTTTAATAGAGTGGCTCTCAATGCCTCAAAATACCCATCCGAACATTCGTTCTTGGTCATATACAAACCAGTAATTGCTCCCGCAGCATCGTCAATGAAGCCGTGTAGAGCATAGAACTTCTGGTCACCAAACGGCAAAAAGAACTGATGTGAGCTAGCATCTGTCTGTAGCATTTCACCAAATGCTTCTTTGGGAGGTCTTCTAGGATGGTTCTTTTTTGGCCGGTGCTTTTTAGGGCTAGCAAAGCCAGCGCGCAGAAGCAACGTACGCAAAGCATTGTAACTGATTTGGATCTGATGAAGTTCCAAGAGAAGTTCTTTAAAATGCAGGAAGTTGGAATCCGCAAACCTGAATTGTGAATAAATATCTACAATGTTTTGTTTAAGCTTGGCATCCAAGCCCTTAGCACCTTTGCCGCAATTGCCATGGAGCAAACTACTGCCAGATTTAACTTTAGCAACTAACCGCATAACTTGTCGTACAGACAACTCCAGCCTCTTGGCACAGTCTGCAACTGTAATCTGTTTCTGAATTACAGCACCAATCAAACAATCTTTTTTAAATTCGTCTTTAGTCATATAACACCTCATTTTTAAATTCCTCCCGCAAACCGTAGTTTACCAAAATTGGGGGACCGGCGGGGCTAGCCCCGCCGGTCCCCCAATTCCCAACCCACGAACTTTCACGCAGAGTGACATTTTCAAAAGTTAAAATCATAAGGTGACAATATCAAAAGTTAATCGCAGAATGGTCGCAAAATTATTGACTATTGAGTGAATATTAGTATATAATATAGTAATCCATGTTAGTGGAGGGAGATGGTTTGCCCATCGGCTCGCTCGCAAGAGCGAGTTTTTTATACTCTAGGAATTATCGTTAGATAATTTCTAGAGTACACAAAACCATCGTAGGTGGTTTTTTATTGTAAATAAAAGTCTTTTGCTGTATCATCATTTCATGAAAAAGTATCGAATGTACATTGATGAAAGCGGGAATTCCGACATGGGAAGTTGCAACGACATTAACCACAGATTTCTATGCCTGTGCGGAATAATAATAGACCTAGATTATGTTAATGAAACGCTGGCACCTGAATTTGATATTTTTAAAACAAAATTTTTTGGATATAATGCTGACAATCCAGTAATTTTGCACCGTAACGATATTTTAAATTATCGTGGACCATTCAAAGTTTTGCAAAATGAGCAAACGCGTAAAGAATTCGACAATGCACTTCTTGAAAAATTAACATCATGGAATTACTCGATAATAACTGTATTGATTGATAAAAAAGAACACAACGAAACTTATTTTACTTGGAAAAAACATCCATATCATTATTGTTTGCAAGTGTTACTGGAAAGATATTGCAGTTTTTTAAAACGAAATAATGCCATTGGCGATGTAATGATAGAAGCAAGAAATAAAAAAGATGACCGCCTTTTGGCGCAGGAGTATAATGATTTCTATACACAAGGCACACAATTTTGGGAAGACGAAGATATTCAAATTTTCTTAACTTCAAGCCAGATAAAAATCAAATCAAAAAAGATGAACATTGCGGGATTACAGATTGCAGACTTAATTGTTCAACCAATGCGAAATCGAATTTTAGAACACTACAAAATAAAAGAAAAATCTGTCAACAAACTTTTTGGTGACACTTTGACAAATGCAATTAAGCGCAAAATTTACAGCCACGATGGGAAATATTGGGGCTATGGCTTGAAAAAGTTGCCTTAAATTAATAGACAAAACCCATAAAATTAGATTTCAAGTATCCTTTATAAATCGCTTGTCAAATGTCGTATAATAATGCAAATCATGTACATCGAATTGCGGTGAGAGCCGCGCGGGATATTTTTAACAGTTTCTTTTAAGCGCGTTCATATTGTGTTTGCAAAAGTTACCTATCAAGTTTCTGCGCAACAAAAGTCGCTGCCAAGCAATCTCGGAAAATCATTTTCCCTTTAGTAAAACCATTTGTTTCAAGAAGTCTTTGTTGCTCGGCGTGTGTAAACCTGTGTGTATCATCTTGTGCAGAGTGTTCAATCCATTCTTTGTATAAATGCGGCAACCCTGCTTCGAGAAGCACTTCATATCCCTTATTGTTTTCCTGGAGTGCTTTTTGGTGTTCTTGTTCATCGTCATAGGCGTACCTGTCTCCGTTCGCATAAAATCCGCCGGGCACAAGGATTCTTGAAATGCCGCGAAAGATATTCTCGCGTTGCTCAGGTGTGAAACTATGAAGACAATAACCCGACGCGAAACCGTCAAAGCGTGGTTTATTAAACACTTGGTCTAAACTTTCTTCAAGCCCCATATGCAAATATTCGACTCGCTTCTGACCCTTGTCTGAATAAAAGGCAACATTATTGTGGGTTTCGACTTTGCCACCGTTTTGGCTCGCAAGTTGTTCAAGAGTCACAATGCCTTGCTTAAACATTTCTTCGCTGTAATCAACAGCGGTGACACAGATTCTCGGGTCAACGCCTAAAAGTAGTTTTGTTGTGAACCCCGAACCAAAGCCGGCTTCAAAGACGTTAATAAATCTTTTTTTGTCGCTTTGCCGCACTTTGTCGCTTATAAACGGAAGCATAGCAAATTGCGCCCTGTTTCGGTGCGGGAAGAGATTCTCGTCCTGCATGATTGAATATTCGCTTACTAACGCCGAATCATCGGTGAAATGTGTTTGTTCCATAAATTTTCTCCAAAGTATCGTAACACAGTTTGATGTGAATGTCAATGCACTTAAGAAACTTACATATACATTGTTGTGCTCGACCAAGTTTTAAAATCATATCTTGAACACATCTGCGGTGAAACCAACTTTGCACGTGATTTTTTTTGACGTCAATAGTCAAAAGATGGTATAATATAATGTGAACAATTTTGACGAATATAAAATCCTTGGCGAGCCCCACAAAGCCGAACGAGCAAAACTTTGGGAAACTGCTATTGGCTTGCAACAAGCCGACGGTTTGCGCGTGTCCGATTACCTTATCGAAATCGCAAAAGCCCACATCGACGGCGATATTACCATCGATGAAGTTAAACACCGCATTGACGGTTACTACCGTAGTAAAACTGAACGAATTGACGACAGAACCGACGAAGCAGATAAATCATCGTCACGAATTACCGAAATTTTAGGCGAGAAAACTTTTACGTTCAGCCCTATGGAATACATTACAATTCATAAACGCCTTTTTGACGGGTCTTTGTTTCGTGGTAACAAAAGTATTGCAGGAGTCATCCGCGATTACAACATTTCAAAAGACGAATGGGTTTTAGGTGGCGACACAGTTTATTACGCAAGTGCGGACAGCATAAGGGCGACACTCGAATATGATTTTGCGCAAGAAAAGAAATTCAGTTACAAAGGCTTGTCACAACGAGAAATAACCGAGCACATAGCAAAATTCACATCAGGCATTTGGCAAATTCACGCATTCGGCGAAGGCAACACGCGGACAACAGCCGTCTTCATCATAAAATATCTGCGTTCGCTCGGATACAGGGTTGAGAACGACTTGTTCAAAGACAATTCTTGGTATTTTCGCAATGCCCTTGTTCGTGCAAATTACAACGCACAAGCAAGCGGAATCTTTGCAACTACCGAATGCTTGGAAAAGTTTTTTGGCAACCTGCTACTTGGCGAGAAAAACATTTTACGAAACCGAGATTTACACGTCAAGGCAAATGATACCACAGACACCCAAAATGATACCATACTTGATACCATATTTTCTTTAATCAAAAGCAACACAAACATTACAACAAGCGAAATCGCAGAGCAACTCGGGCTTGGAATCGCAACCGTTAAGCGCAAAACAAAAGAACTAAAAGACAAAGGGTGGCTTGAACGTGTTGGCTCAATACAATCGGGTTGTTGGAAAATAAATCATTAGATAATAACATATATATGGCTAATGCTCGACCAAGTGCTTAAATCATATCTGGAACACATCTGCGGCGCAAGTAATGTCCGCGAGAATGAGCCCATGTCCGCGCACACCACATTTAAAATCGGTGGTCCTGCGCGGTTTTTTATCACAGTCCAATCCAAGCAAACCTTGTTAAAACTTGTAAGCGCCTTGAACTATATTGAATACCCATACCGCGTAATCGGCGGCGGGTCTAATTTATTAGCACCCGACCGCGGATACGATGGTGTCATTATTAAACTCGGTTTCCGCGAAATAGTGGAAAACGGAAACTTTATCTACGCGGATGCGGGGGCGCCTTTGAGCGCACTTGTCAAGTTCGCACGCGAGCGGGACTTGAGCGGTCTTGAATTCGCCGCAGGAATTCCAGGGACAGTGGGCGGTGCGATATTCATGAATGCAGGCGCGCATGGCGGCGCGATTTCCGATGTCGTGACAATGGTTGATGTGCTGCGCGATGGGCAGATTGTGTCGCTAGACACCCGCGCCTGCAAATTCGCCTATCGTACAAGTGTCTTTCAGCGCAAGCGCAATTGGGTTATTCTGGGCACATACTTCTTCCTATATAGTAGACCTCTTGCCGAAGTTCCACCACGTACCAATCAGCCAAAAGAGCCGAACGCGGGGAGTGTGTTTAAAAACCCCATCTTTGTTTCTAGTTCTAAAAATTGTGTATCGCCCCCTTTAAGAAAGGGGGAATGTATATCCGCAGGTAAATTAATCGACCAACTTGGGCTCAAGGGCTTCGTCGTCGGCGGCGCTGCTATCAGCGAGCGTCATGCCAACTTTATCATCAACAAGGGGTTCGCAACCGCCAGGGATGTGCGAGCACTTGTCAAACTTGTCAAGACCAAGGTTCGTGTCGCTTATGGTATCAACCTGAAGACCGAAATCGAGTTTTTGTGATGTGCTTAAAAGATAGCAAAGTTCCACAGTTGCCGACACGTCAATATCGCCGTGGAAAAAGTGGGCGCGCTCATAAGCCATGTAAAAATTATTGGATATCTCTTTTAGCGAAACAAGTTTCATATTGGCGGCTCCAATCGCGCTCCGCAGTTTTTCTGCTTTTTCTTTGGCTGCAGTTACTGCTTTGTCAAGCGCTTCATTATAAGCCACGCTGAAATTTGCCGCAGAGTCCGGTGTAACCTTTACGGTTGCTGTTCCATTAACACAGAGCGAAATTTCTTCCATAACGGCAGGCACATCTATGACTTCACAATGTCCATTCTCGCAATCCAAAATTTCGGCAACTACGCGCTTTGGACCAACATGACTCCCGTAGGCCACGGCAACCGCAACAAGTAAAACTAAACCTAAAAATAAAACTTTTTTCATATGATTAGATTAAGCAAACTAATTTGATTTTATACACAGTCCGAATAAATCATTGAATAATACAAAAAGTAATGCGTGAGCAAAAAAGAAAAACCATGCCCGTGCGAAGTGGATTCAACCTCGCGCGCGTGCACTAATCTTAACAAGATGTGCAATCAAGCTGGCGTGACCGGCTCTGCTGCCGGCACTTACCTTTCGACTTCCATTTGGTCGCATTCGCTGTCGCGGTTGCCTTGGCTTATCTTTTTGTTGTTCGCAGCCTTGGGTGCGGGAATGCTTGTCACTGTGTACGAAAAAACTTTTTTGGAATTGCCGCTGTTGGTCGCGTTCATTCCCATGATAATGGCAATCGCAGGCGCGGGCGGCAGCCAAGTCTCCACCGTAGTAATCCGCTCTATGGTGGTGGGCGAAATTACCACGCGCGAATACTTGCGCGCTTTTGCAAAAGAATTTTGGATATCGCTTGTGTGCGGGGTAGTGTTAGGGCTTGTGATTTTCGGCTACATAATGGCGGTGTATCAAGATTGGATGCTTGGGCTTGTGTTGGGACTTGGGCTTATCGCGACTATAATATTCGCCAAACTGCTTGGCATGGCGCTGCCTATCATCGCAAAGCGCATTAAAATCGACCCCGCAATGATAGCCGCACCCCTTGTCACCATAATCGCGGACATCTTCGGAATTTTTGCGTTTTTTACTTTTGCCCAGATATTGCTAAATATTTAAGAATGTGTTCTCGGTATATATCTTTATCCCATTTCCATGCAACAGTTTTGCGGTGATTCCGTTTCCACTTACAAGCCGCCTTGAAAAAGTGCCGTCATAAATCTGACCAAATCCGCAAGACGGTGATTTTGATTTTAGTATCGCAATTTTACAGTTATGCTTTCGTGCGATTTCCAAGCACTGTTGCGCGCCCGACACAAAAGCATTGGTTACATCATTACCTTGATTGTCAAAAACCTTGCCAAACTTTTGTTCGGCAGGGTTTCGTGGCGTTGCAAGACCGCCGAGGACTTCAGGGCAAATCGGAATCAAGTTATATTTTGCCTTTAGTTTTTCAATATCAGGGGCAAGGCAACCCCTGCCGTCATAGCGGCACGTCTCTCCCAATAAACAGGCACTTATTAAAATATTTTCTTTCATAAATGGTGCTCGTGAGTGGACTCGAACCACCACTGGAAGGATTTTAAGTCCTCTGTCTCTGCCATTGGACTACACGAGCGAGCGTTAAGCGAGCGAGTGCAAGGTTCTTGGGCGTTAGCCCAAGGTTCTTACAACGAGCGAGCGCAAGCAAGTATATCAAATTCTTTTCTTGTTTTCAAGCGGTCTCGTGTATATTGTTTAATATGGAAAACATTCCGTTACTTAAAAATTTTACAGAGCAGCAAGCCCCAGCCCTTAAAAAATTTGTCATTTGCATACATGGCTTTGGCAGCAATAAAGGTCGCCCCAAAATAGCAGCCCTTATGCGCGAACTTGCCAAACAAAATATTGGGGCGGTCGCAATAGATTTGCCTGGTCACGGCGAGAATAAAAAGAAACTTACAATAGATAATTGTATAAAAGATATCTGCGATGTTGAAACGTCGCTGCGGCGATACAATAAGCCGATAAGTTTTTATGGTTCAAGTTTCGGCGGCTATGTGACCATGGCATTTTTGCTAAACAGTGCAAAGACATTTAGCGAAGTTCTTTTAATTGCGCCTGTTGTAGACGCGCATAAAAAGTATTCCAAAATTGAAAATGAAACACAGCACGGTATTTTCATAAGCCCCGAACTTATAAAAAGCATGGCGCGGCATGACATAATCAGCCGCGCAAGCAAACTTGAAAACCTGAAAATAATTTACGCCGAAAAAGATATCACTGTTGACAACAACGAGATACTTGCGCTCGCTAAATTTACCAATTCCCAATTATTTGAAATAAAGGGCGCAGGTCATTGGTTCGACGGCGACGGCGAGTTAGAAAAACTTATTAAAATCGCATTAACTATTTACAATTAAATCGGTCAATAATCTGACACGTGAACAGATTTGAAGGCTACTACATTAAATGCAACAATAACGAAACCGCAATAGCGGTGATTTTTGGGCGGGCAAAAAGCAAGTCAGAAAAAAAGGCTTTTATTCAAGTCATAACGCCTGACAAAACATATAATGCGGAATATAATTATGACGACTTTGTTTTGATAAAAGAGCCATTTATTTTAAGCATTGGGCCAAACAAAGTAAGTTTTGAATCAATGTCGGTCAAGATTGACAATATCGAAGGCAACGTGACGTTTGGCGAATTCACTCCAATCCGATACGACATCATGGGACCGTTCAAGTATTTCCCTTTCATGGAATGCCGCCATACCATCGTAAGTATGCACCACACGGTATCTGGGGACTTTTCTGTTGACGGCCAAAGTATCAATTTTGAAAACGGCACAGGTTATATCGAAGGCGATCGCGGCAAGTCTTTTCCTAAAAAATATTTCTGGACGCAGTATAATAATAACGAAATTTCAATCTCTGCTTCCTGCGCCAAAATCCCGTATCTTGGCATGCGCTTTACGGGTACGATTTGCATCGTCCATCACGAGGGGCACGAATATCGCCTTGCGACGTACCTTGGCGCACGTCTAAAAGAATTTACAGCAAACCGGCTTGTTGTCAAGCAGGGCAAGAAACGGCTTGAGGTCGAAGTGCTAACCCCCGACGAAAATATGCAACAACTTGCAGCCCCCACGCACGGCAAAATGACCCGAACCATAACCGAAAGCATCCAAACAACGGTGCGCTATAGATTCATAATAAAAGGCAAAACATTATTTGACACAACAAGCACGCAAGCCGCGTATGAATACTCGGAAACTTAAAGAGAGCGTCCATATGTGTCCCACCCGAATCTCGCAAAAATTCACGGGAATGGTCTTCGTATTGTTTTCTAAAGTTTTTTGTTTTGTGCCGTAATTTTTGCTTCGTTTCTCTGGGACACATATGGACACGCTCTTAAATTAAAAATGACTTAATATTTTTTTGTTGTTCTTCATAACAGGTGGACTTGCCGTGACCATGATAAGCCGTTTTGAATTTTACATCAAGCAACTTGCGCAAACTTTGTTGCATAAGTTTTTCGTTTTCGCGTATCATTTCTGCGCCTGCCCGCTGCGCCTGTGGTGTAAGGTCAGTCCGCCCAATAGTCCCGTCAAACAAAACGTCACCGGTAAACAGGCAATCATCAATAAGGTATACAACGCTATCGGGGCTATGACCAGGGCACAGCATAGGTTTTATTTCAAGTTCCCCAAAACAAATCTCCTTCTCGTCCGTCGGCGTAAGCACAGGACACTTAAAATGTGACCGATAATCTTTTAAATAATGCACATGGTCAAAGTGCGAATGCGTTATCAACACCGCATCGGGCTCTTTGCCGCCCAAGGCTTTTGTAACTTTTTCAGGCGGCGCACCTGCGTCAATTATGACAACTTTGCCAAGATGTTCAACAACGAAAGTGTTGCTGCTGAAATGACCCACAATAGTTTGAATTTTCATATTGTAAGTATATCACATGATTTCATACTTGCAAAACGAAGCGATTACGTATATATTATGTGATACGGCACGGTCGGCAAGTAGTAAGCTCCGAGTCTGCAAAACTCGTATTCGTGGGTGCAAATCCCACCCGTGCCTCCACTTTATGTCCAAAAACTCTTGATTTTTCGAGAGTTTTTTTGTTTATGCAGCTCTTTTGAGGTTAATTTTAGTTAAAAATGTGACATTGCAAAATAGGCGTGCAAAAGCAGCGATCCCTTT
>Ga0123353_10004521_pt1 | contig 17923 bp, 7 predicted proteins | sample TergutLab28metaG_3_FD_92763 | JGI IMG/M metagenome (GOLD analysis project Ga0123353, IMG submission 92763) | Labiotermes labralis P3 segment gut microbial communities from Petit-Saut dam, French Guiana - Lab288 P3 | ecosystem: Host-associated > Arthropoda: Insects > Digestive system > Gut ... | reverse complement strand
TATATATATCACCCTGAAACTTAGACACTTCGGAAAGTACATCAGAAATACGCACCTGAAATTTTTTAAATGTGGTGCTGGAGAGGGATGGAGAAGATCAGTTGGACCGATCGTGTGAGAAATGAAGAAGTATGACAAAGAGTCAAGGAGAGAAGGAAAATCCTACAGAAATAAAAAGAGTGAACGCTAGTTGGATAGGTCATATCTTGCGTCGAAACTGCACCCCCCCCCACCCCGGCCCTCAATATAAAGCACGTTATTAAAGGAAAGAAAGAGGGTAGGAGAGAAGTGATGGGAAGACGAGGAAGAAGACTTCAGCAGCTACTGGATGACCTTAAGAAAAAGAGAAGATACTGTAAATTGAAAGACGAAACAGTAGAACGCACTCTGTGGAGAACTCACTTCGGAACAGGCAATAGTGGAACTGCTGTAAGACAAAAAATTGCATCTCTTACAAGATGTGTCGATATGGCATGGACAGTTCTAATAAGGGTAATTTCTTTAACAACATTAGGGGTTTTCCAAAATACGCGTAATTTGTGCGTGCCCAACGATATCTGACTTTCTCCTAACAGCGACTATTAAGATGTGAAGTTAAGGACTTACTCCCCTTCCGAACATTGGCAGTTTTTCTTCGAGCCTGAAATGGAGGCGAATACAAATTCGACCTTAGTAGTGCTTTCGCGGGGAGGGGATTGGAAGTCAAACCATTAGCTTTTTCAGAGAAGCTGTCCCAGTTTAAAGAACGTTGGACTGTAGCGCAATTGTGTATTGTGAGGGCGAGTTAATTTTATTTTGTGGGACACAACTTACTGTTGTGTTCTGTCGTTAGGTTAGGTTAGGTTAGGTCTGCGCACAAATGTGACTCCAGTCTTTTTATAAACGGAACACGTAAAACGTGGTGACTCGAGGACAGTGAAGGAGACTATATTTCTGGCGGGGTTATTCATTTTATGTGCTAGCTTCGCCCGGATATAAGGATCTCTCACCTACGCTGCCAAGGCTACATCCTGAGCAACTACCGCTACCTTACTACGAAAGTGGGTAAATTTCTATCATACTACACGATGTGACTTTCCAAAAGACGGTAACCTTCTGTACGTGCCAAAGTTTACATGTCAGTGCGTAATTTCCTCTAACCCCAAGTGTCGCGCGTCTAGACGCACATAACCACACTAGCAGGTAGAGTCAACTTGTTTTTGCGCAGTGATCAGACGCATTAACATACTCGTATATAAATATCACAAGCCGTTACTGAACTAGTCAGATTTTCACAACGGGGTGTTGGGTGTGTATAGGAATTGGATTCTAATGTTAAGTCATTGTCACAATGCAAACGGAACGTGCTGTAGCGAAGGTTAACGGAGATCTGGTTAAGTGTTTGTGCACAGGGAAAGGGAAAGTCCCTGTGCACATCTAGAATACATATGAAGAGATGGATGTATAGATCCTCTCATTTTCAACATCGTTGCTGGCTGGAAGTGAGTGGTCAGATTTCCTCCGCCACTTTACCCCCATCGAATAGTCTCCGGTAAAGGAAGCTGAGTGGTTCCCATAGCCGGTCTGGGCACATGGCAGTCGAACCATGATCCCTCGGTTTCCCGCCCTCTTTCCTAGTAATCACACTGTCCCCTCAATTGAGTAAGTGGAAAGAGTCCTTAAGAAGTTGATGTTTTCTGAGTTGTTCAGGAAATTCTCCACATTACAGTTTGTATCAGAGTACGTCAGAAGTGCCGTCCCGAATCTGATGATTTCGTTCCATATCCTCTCGTTTCATTAATATCCGTTGTAACAGTGAACTCCGGTCTGCGGGTAGGTCTTTAAATCAGTCTCTTTCTTTCACATTTTCTCATAACTCTTAAGTATTTCTCTTCTGTCCAAAGTCCGCCATATTCTCCAAAAGAGCATATATTTTGTAAATCTCATCCCCAATAATAAAAATGTTTTCACCGTCGAACACGAGTTTTAGTCCTATTCATTCCTTACAGCTCTTTTATTAAATACAGGGTAGGTAAATGTAGAGATTTTTATACATGATTTTATAATTACAACCAACAAGATGCAACTATTTTGATTATTTATTTCTAAAAGACTCTAAATGTTTCGGCTGGTTCCTCCGCCCATCATCAGGAGCACATAATTGTATATTCAGTTTCAGGTATTGCCAACCAATACTGCTGCAAGCTGGTGTCGTGGATGAGAGTTCCATCTCATCCACGATAAGATGGAACTCTCACCCACGACACCAGCCTGCAGCAGTATTGGCTCACAATACCTGAAGCTGAATGTACAATTATGTGCTCCTGATGATGGGCGGAGGAACCAGCCGAAACATTTAGAGCCTTCTAGAAATAAATAATCAAAATTGTTTCATCTTGTTGGTTGTAATTATAAAATCGTACTAACGATGCGCGGACACACGAATATCAAAATTTTATGCATGTTCGTGCCAGAATTTACGAGCTGGATTTTTCCAGTTCGGAACATGGGTCAGTGTGCAGCTCTCTTGAATGCGGTAATTAACCTCCATGTTCCACGAAATGTACGAAATTTCTCGACCAGCTGCCACCTACTGGCTTCTCAAGAAGACTTTGCTCCATTCAGTCAGTTCATTTACTCAAATGTTTTACCATTTGTGTCACAATGAGTGTCTTTGGGCCTGAACAATTATTTGAAGCGGATGGGAATATAAACGGCCGTTGATTAACCTAATGTAATGTTCAAAAAATTTCCTTGAATGACTGAGTAAAATAAAGTACAATCTCAGTGGCTGTTTGTAGTGTCCCCCTAGAGACTTGATTTCGGGTTCTCAAGAATTATATGCATGTGTGATGAGACTAGAAAGTTGTGTCCGGGTTATAGGCATATAATACTAATTCCTTGGTACAGATCTTACGAAGGCAAAATTCGTACAGGCTCGGAATTTTATCAGTCGTAACACTCGCCTGTGGACACAGATGTCCATACAACGACATTGCACGTAATTCTCATTACGCATTAAACATTCTGTGAGGATGATGATGAAATCCGTCGCACCTCACACTTTGTGACACCTGCTTATCGTAACAAAATTTGTCACGACAAACCTAAAGGACAAATATGAAGGCTGCACACATACTTAACTGCGTGTAACATAACTTTCTGGGAGTGACTGTACGGGAACTCCTTTACCGTACACAGCGCAGTTACCATAGATTTTAAATTTGGCTTACGACCCGCTGATATTTCTTCAACGCACCGAACGGATTTACGACGTTATAAAATGGCAAGGTATCAAAAATCTGTCACAAAAAAATCGGAGAAAATAATCGATACAGTCTTCAAATAATGAACTTACGGAGAGAAGGGGCAAAACTTACTCTGAATTTGGTTGCTACAAAAGATGCTGTAATAAAACAGACCCTTAAAGAAAGTAAAGTGTTCCCGTTACAGGCCCGGTGTGGCCCAGAGAGTGGGTAGAGGTATAGCTCTACTCTTCCATGACCGCGGGACTAGAAGGGGGTGAGTGGTCAGCAGCACGCCCCGGCCGCACTTTACCCCCGGTAAAGAAACGGTACCCATTTGTCAGGAGGCTGGGTGGGCCCCAGGGCCGGTCTGTACAGGCAGAAAATCTCGTTCCCACCGGGATTCGATCCCGGACCGTCCAGCTCGTAGTCAATCGCTATACCGAATGAGCTACCGGGCCCACACAACAGACCCGCAGGGAAGCAATTGAGGGTCGTTGACGATTCGAGCATTTTCTCATATGACACCGTGTAAATTAGTAATTAGTTACCGACGTTTCAGAGGAGAACGTTGCCTCCATCTTTGGGTCCCAAGCGGTACAAAAAAGAGTAGCCACGACTGAAAAGCAGATACATCGATCGGTTTATTTTTGTTCTGTAGGAAACTCGTCCTTAAACGTCAGCGACCATGTGCCACTCATCATGACATCATATGCCAGAAGGATATCCATTAACACCGCTGTGCAAAGCTCACAACTCGCATTTAGGACTGCTGTTTAGGCCAAACTCGCTATTTCGACAGACATGTGATGCTAAACTGAACCTTACTGCAGCCAACAGCCATGTTAATAATATCTGCTTACCTCGCACTGCTATGCTTTACACATGGAGAAGTAAAAATGTTCTTTCTACAACATCTTCAGGCCAAACTTTACAGTAGAGTGGCTATCTGGCCTACGTTTAATCGAAAGGCCTGTGTTTAAATCTCAGTCAGAAGGCCGGCCGTCCTGATTGAGGTGTTTCGCGACTTTCCTCAGTTTCTTCCATAATATGTCAATTCAGTGTCTCAAGTGATGTCAAAATGGCTTCTTTTCAATATTTCTTCATCGGTCATTGTGTGTTTTGAGGTGTTCACAACTGTGTGGTTTAGTATTCCTTTCTTCTGGGGTATGACGTTGCGTCACGAAGTAATCGGTTCCCGACATTTCGAAGGAAAGCAATGCCTTCATCTTTCAGTGTTAAAGGTCTCCTGAGGTTTCGAAGGCACCACGTTTCTCGGAACTTCGTACGGAGCACCATAACCCAGAAGAAAAAAAGCCTGATCGCACAAGTACAACCTGAGACACTAACAGTGTCTTTCGATGAAACATATTATGCAGGAAATCCTGGTTCTGCCTCCTTGTAGCCCTCAAGCCTTCTGTTCTACACTGATTTCCGTGATTGCGGTAGAGCATTACTTTCTTTTCATGCTTGACTGGCCACTGACTGCCTGTCTAATTAGCCAAACTGCAGGATACAAAGGCCGATCCCATTGGCCACGTTGTCTAAGTTGTAGAGCTGCGGCCGCTCGTTTGCTGGTGTTAAGGGTTCGAATTCCGCCGGGGTCATGGGTGTCTTTCTCTTGTGAGTGTCGTGTCTTGTCAGGTACAGGTCTCTGCGACAGGCCGATCACTGGTCCAGAGGAGTATCAAACGTGGTTTTTCTAAATGAGCGTGAAACCGAAACCTCGACAATGAGGGGGCCTTGGTTCGATAGGACTGTCGAGCCATAAAAAATGGATTTAAATGTTGTGGCTGACGGGATGGGTGCACGCATGAATCAGAAGGCGAAATATATTATTTGTAGTCCTACAGTAGTGATGCATAAGTGTTTAAGCGAAAGTATGTAAACAAATAACAAATATTTTCATAGTGGAAGATTGAAATTTATCGAAAAAGTTAATAAACTGTAAATCTAAAAGAAACTCTTAATAGGAAAAAGGGTATGGAGAAGAAGGAAGAAGTGATATGTCAAGAAACTGCAGTGCAAATTGAAACCCAAAAAAAGACAGAGTAAAATAAATTATTCGGGCATTAAAGAATAGGATGTCTTCAGGATAATAGTAGGGGAGAACTTAATAAGTAAGGAGATAAAAAATTATGTGAAAAAAATTCTTGCACTAATAGAATTAATATGAACATAAGAAAGAATGTCAGTGCTGAAATTATGTGCTCCGTACATAAGAAGAGAGACAAACTGCAATGTAATAATTACAGATGAATCTTACAACCAAACGTACGGCACAAAATTTTGGCCACTATTCTGCATAGGTGGCTGGCTGGTCCCTTAACCAGACGAAATTCTAGGAGGTTATCAGCGTCCTTTTATGAAGGGACGATTGGCTACTGATTATATACGTCACGATGCATTCTTGAAAAATTTTACGAATTTAACCTCGGTCTTCTCTTGTTGCTTACAGATTTTTAAGCAAGAGTATGACTCGATAAATAAAATACATTTATATGAAATTTTAAATGATATGGAATCGAAATAACTTAGTGAATTTAATTAAAATAACGTTGAGGGGTTCAATTGGAAAAGTGGGCTAAAATATTCAATATAGAAAGAGGCTTGAGAATAGGCGATGCACAATCCACAGTACTGTTTAATATAGTACTGGGGGGAGTGATGAGGACTGTGAGACTAATCCTACTGGAACGATTTTCTACAGAACAAAACTGTACATAGCATAAGCAGGTGATTTGGCGATGCTTGGGCAGTGGCTACAGCGATTGAAGGAGTTGTGACACAACTTAAAGAAGCGTCATTAAACAGAACTGAGAGGCTGTACCAGTTAAAATTATATTTTAAAAAGCGAAAATGTGTTCTCTTAAAGTTAATAGCTAAAATGGCCCAGACGTTAAAGTGTGTTTATATTAGCTAATTTAATTCCAGCAAACTTGAAACCTTACACAGAAGGATCCTTTGTCCGAGAGTGTTTAGTTTAAGTAGACGAAATCAGCGGTCTGGAAGAAGTACAAGGTGTCGAGAACATAAACCACAATTACAGATCGTGGCTGAACATATCAACGACGTAATAAATTATCTGAAGTGTCTGCTGAAGGGGTTGAAAGAATTTTAGCTCTACTCATTATAGGTGGGGCGAGCGGTACCTCAGTCGATTGAGGTACTGCGCCGCACGATGGGAGATTCCGGGTTCGATTCAGTCCTTGGATGTTTTCAAGTTACTTATTCCTACTCTCCACATTCAGTAACCCTGGACTCCATTCAGCCTCTAACAGATATGAGTCCCAAGGAATTCCTTTGGAATTACCCAGAAGTAAATTCCTTGGCCGGTGCGTGGAGGCGACACATCTGCCGTCCTATTTGTGCCGAATGTCAAAGTAGGGACGCAAGCCATCCCCCACTGAGTCTTTATGACTTGTTAGGGAAAGGTTTTTTTTACTCAACACCAGTGGACGAAATATTGGATTATGTTATCGAAGATGTAGCATTTCTTGTAGAATCATACCTGTCCACGTACCACGTACTGTTACACAGCTTACAGCTCAATGCGGCCGACACTCATCAAAGAATTTGACACGCCCGAACTCTAGAGATTTCACGAATATGAATTACATTAAAATTAACAATTAAACACAGAGTAGTTTCGCCCCATAATTAGCACCACTTTACAGTATCAACAACTTACACAGATGGCCCAACTGGCATTCTTAACTTGTCCAACCCAGTACTATTCGGTAAAGTTCATACATTTGCTGGAATACAAGAGAAGCTAGTTACAACATGTAAATAGAATGCCTCGAAATACATTACCCGGGGTAATGAAACACTACTCCCCAACTGGAAGTAGGAATCATGGTAGACCTTTGAAGAGACTTCTGGATACGTGAGACCGGAACGGTTCAACAAGTGGCCCAACACCATGACAGATATGATGATGATGATGATGATGATGATGATGATTTACGTGTGTAAAACTCACGTCCAACGGTTTCCAGGTTTCTTTGTTTGTTTTTTTTTTCACTCTTGAATCCTAATATTCCAGTGAGCGTTCTTTTCCCAAAAGGAAAAGAAATTAATTTTCAGTCATACAAAACTATAAACCACGATGTTGAATTTCACAATTAATGTTGCAAAACAGTTTTAAGAACTTGAACTTTTTCCATGTTTGCCGTCTTTTATATAAAAATCAAATGTTTTGGAAGTAAATATAACCTTCTTCTTCAGTTGTAGAGGAAATCAAAATCAATTCATACTTTGTTTGGAGTCACATACTGTGGTCTTAGGTTGGGGCCCAAGGGAGTAAGGATTCCATAAATCTTGAAAATAACTGTCCTTATGGATATGGTACCTTAAAGCCTGGTAGAAAATAATCGAATTTTCTGAGGTACCTGAGGTCTTCTTTACTGGCATGTATTTGTTCCCTGTTGAAGGAAGAAACAGGTTCTTCGAAAGCGTTGGTAGTTAGCTACTGCATTACAAGATGTCCGTCCCAGAAAGCAGAAGGCTTCAGTCGCTGCCAACAGGAACACAAATTTCGTAGGCCTGTGTCCTGTGGGACAGAAGAAGAAAATACAACCAGTTTCCAAAAAAGGAATGTTGTATCAGAAACGATCTCTCAACTTGGCAACAATCTGAAAGTTGTGATGTCAAATAAAGACGCTGCACATTACGGCCTACGCAACAGCAAATTGTCGTTATTCATAACAACACATACAAGATTTCGCCATTTCGTAACCCAATATTTTGTAGAAACTGAGTTGTTTAGCGTACACCAAATCGCCAGCGACCTTACTCTCACACTTTGCGAAACAACGCAATGACAGTTGAAATAACGAGGGAACAAAATCTGCAGAAACAACACTGAAAAAGGATAAGAACACAAGAAAGTTAATGTTCCTGGAAAGCACATACTATTTTTTATATCCGGTCAAAGCAACTTTGTTTATTATTTAGAAAGGATGCTATTATGCTAAGCAAAATATTGTAGACCTTAAGGCAAAGGTTACCTCGCCCTTTTGCTTAATTAATACTAAGCATTTAAAACGTTAGGAAGAGCGTACATGTAGCTCGAAGTTTTAGTGTGACCTCCGCAGTAGATGGAAGTGAATGGCCAGGTTCACGTCCCTGCCGTTTTAATCTCTGACAAAGAACTACGCTGCCGAAATAAGATCACTGGATTATCCAATCCGAAGTCTGGTTAGCTTGGATTCTTCTTCGTCGATAAAATTACGTTAATACAAATGACGAAGTTGCGCAAGGAAAGGGTGCTAACAGTTACATTCATTTTGTATATCCTGGAGAAAGAAAATTACACAAAGAATAGAATTTTAAACTGGATTATGTTTTAAACAAGTTTTGGAGGTTTATGGTCCTTACAGCCTTGAAATTTTGAGCAGATTTTGCCGAAACTTTGGTATTTGCCCAACATACTGTGTTATACTCCGGAAGGCCCTAATTTTCCGAAGACTGTTCCGTATCTTATTTTGTGAATATTGAAAATTTGTTATAAAAATCTTATCGCATTTGAAGTAAAGCGGTGACATGGGAATTTTGTAAACAGCTCAAAAGTTATGGTCCTGTCGGATTTACGGTTTCAGAAGTGCTTAAAATTTAGGCTGTGCTCTGCTAGCTTATAAAGCGATGTGTTCTGGTACGTGAAGGCCAGTGTTTCGAAAGAATTCCCTGCTTCCAGCCAAAAACCATGCACTTTCTCCATTTTACCATGAAGACAGAGGCGGCAGTTTCCCCCCAAGTCCTTGGTAATCGGATAGGTACATCTAAAGAATAAGTACTATGTGTTTTCATAATCCAGAGGCCATATTTTAGTAAAAGAAAGTTCCATTCTTAGTTCTTCGAATTTGCACCCAGCATTGCTTTCATGGATGGTATTTCGATAATGATATTGTCAAGCAACAGCATTGATATTTCAACTTTACTTCCCACCCACAAGTAACAAATGCGGGACCGTCTATTTGAATACCTGTGCGTTCAAACACTGCGTTTCCATTCCTTGCACCTGACATTCTGAATGCTGCTGGCATACTTCTCCCCCTTGTTTGAATATCCTCTGGTTTATTGTTGTTAAAACAGATATTGCTACATCACGATTACTGTTGCTAATCCAGTTAACTTCTCAGACTATAGTCTTCGAGATGTTATGACGTTTGGGATAACAATCCAGAAAAGTTTAATATGACCAAAACAGCCGAGAAAACCTAAATACTTATGTGGGTAGTATGCTGCCTATGGTTACCATGCCTACCACACATTGGTAGGAGAACAAGTGATACTTTGCCTCCCACATACGTACATTCACCTAATTATTATTAGACGGAATATGAATTGAGTCTGCCGGTCCCAGTGGCCGCGCGGTCTAAGGCGTGGGTGTGCGGCTGCTCGCCTGCTGGGATTGTGGGTTCGAATCCCACCGGGGGCATGGACGTTTTTCTGTTGTGATTGTTGTGTGTTGTCAGGTAGAGGTCTCTGCGACGAGCTGATCACTCGTCCAGAGGAGTCCTACCGACTGCGTCGTTGTGTGTGATCTAGAAACCTCGATAATGAGGAGCCCCTGGCCCACTGAGGGCTGTGGAGCCAAAAGCAAACAAACAAACATGAACTGAGTGTTGTCTGTAGTGGCTTAACTTGCGTGCCGAGTTTTATTGAAACTCGTTCAGCGGTTCTGGAGTTGAAAGTTGCTGCCGGCCCGACAGATAGATATTTTGTCCATCACTTTATGCATTATTCATTGTGCAAGACATAAACGCGTCGAATCCGACTTTCGTCTCTGAGCCAACAAGTGGACAGCTCCATCACAGGTATGGTTGTCGGCCAGAACGTCCCATTTCCTAAGTCTCAGCCTTTTAGTACCTTAATCCTTAACACATTGTCTTTACCCTGTGAAAGAATTCCTGGCACTTTGTGCGAAATTCGATCCTGAATCCAAGGCTGCATATGGACGCACAATAGTTTGGACACGTTCTGTTTAGTTTCAGAGTATTATCGTGATGAAGCCGTCTTCAAAGATGAGCCTTCAGAAGCACATCCGACGCTGTCTGTACCACATGTTTTAACTCTGAACAAAATTTGAGTTTTGACCACAAACTTTTAACGTCCCTCGTATTATTCTGACAAAAGAGAGGGAATATCTTCCTAAATACGAGAGGTGCTGATAAGTCCTTAGCCCGAACTACTTCCCGATGTCGTAGGACGGAATCGATAGTATAGTCGGACAGAGGGGTCTGTTGATGTGCCGAATTGTAAGTCTTTTCTTGTTACAGGGGCTGAAAGAAAGCATGCCAGATGACGCGCGCGATTTCAACAACACCGAGACGAGAGCTGTCATCAAGATTTTTTTTTCCTGCAAGGCAAGGCGCCGAAGGAAATTCACGCCATTCTGACAGAAACATTAGGGGAACATGCACCATCGTATGCCACCGTCAAAAACTGGGTGGCCCAGTTTAAACGTGGTGACTTTTCCACCTGTGATGCGCCTCGTGCTGGACGACCTAAAACAGTGACCACCCCGGCTATCATTATCAAATTCACGAGCTAATCTTGGAAAACCGCCGGACTTCGGCTAAATCAATAGCTGAGCAACTGGGCATCTTACGTGAGCGGGTTGGGTCCATCACTCATGAAGATTTGGACATGCGGAAGCTCTCCGTGAAGTGGGTCCCGAAATGCCTGATGGCGGATCAAAAACCTCAACGGTGCCAGTCGTTTGAGCAACTTTTGGAATTCTTTCGGCGCGATCCAAATGATTTCCTGCCGCGATTGGTGACCATGGACGAAACCTGGTTATATCAATATGACCCGGAGGCAAAGCAACAATCAATGGATTGGCGGAATAGCGGCTCACCCCGCCCCAAAAAATCCGCTGGAAAAGTTCTCGCCTCGATATTTTGAAGGAAAAACGCCGCGGAAAGGTCGCCAAAGGGGTCTTGTTCTTGCACGACAATGCCCTGGCTCACCAGACACTTGCAACTCAGAAGAAACTCTCCTGTCTGGGCTTCCATCATCTTGATCACCCACCCTATTCTCCGGATCTGGTCCCGTCGGACTACCACCTGTCCCCTTGATTCAAAAAGAATTGAAAGGTCGCCATTTTTCGTCCGACGCGGAGTCATTGCTGCTGCGGAGACGTGGTTGGACGGACAACCTTCTGAATTTTTTTTTGAGTGGCTTGCAAAAGTCAAAGCAACGGGCTAACAAGTATAACTAATTTTTGTAATGGATCTGCGGTGTTTTCTGTAGGCATAAACAGAACTTTTACACAACCTGTTTAGACGGAAATTACAGTTTTCATTCCCAGCAACCATATATGTGGGGAAGAATTCGAGAACTGCTGTAACATTTTTCTCTATAATAGTGTTGGTACGTCTAGTGTCTCCAGTCTTATCTACAGATCTAGGGTGTCTATCTAGTTCTAATGTGCAGAGTATACACTCTCAGCTGGAAGTCTGTAGTTCTAAACAAAAGTATTTGTACTTCTGAAATTATATTTAGAGGATATCTCTAATAGGGCTTCAACCTAGTTCTGAATTGGAATGCCTATAATCCTGAACCAGTGTGTCTGCAGTTCTGAACTGGAATACCGATTATTCTGAATTAGAGTGTCTATAGTTCTGCACTGGAATGTATAGCGTTCTGAAATAAATTTTATAAAATTTAAATAGGGTATGCATCTATTTCTGAATTGGAGCGTCTACGTAGTTCTGAAATGAAGAGCCTATATTTCCTGAATTATAATGTCCACCTCGTTCTGAAAACCATTTGTGCCTCTGCCTGTCAGTCAGTATAGTAATGTAAGTGACCTAAACTTCTGAATTCACTTACCACTATCATACTTAAGGACACGTTGGTTTCATACAGAACTACAATCTAGTCTCACAGACATTCTGTTCTCAGAGAACTTCTTGACTTTCCTCCGTCCACTCAGGCATGAGCATCTAGTTCTAGCCATGTCCTTCATCTGCTCTCCCGACATGTAATTCATCAATTATTCTTAACATACTCTCCCAACATGTAATTCATCAAATATGCTATTGTACAATATAATTCGTCAATTATGCTTTATCTGCTCTCCCAACATGTAATTCATCAATTACCCTTCATCGTCTCTCCCAAAATGTAATTAAATTATTAAGATAAGATTATTATTATTCGTTCAAAATTGCATCACGTGAAATAGTAATGTTAAATTTATAATATCCCTCCAGTTTGCATTAGGTAGATTAAAACAATTTGGACACCTTCTTATAACACAGTGCAAAAGAACTGGTTGATAATCGGTGCAAATGTTCGGGAACTTCTTGAATAGTCCAGCATCTAGCAGCATCATAAGAAGGTCTCTGTTTCAAGGTGTTGGATATTTATTCTTCCATTGTCATTTAGAAGCCAGCAGTCATTCGACTAGTCACGATATACCACTCAGTTTGTGAAACTCCGAAAGCTTATTGACTAACACGAAGTACCGCCAGTAGACACTATTCTAGCACCGACACTACTTCCTTAATATCCATCCTCTAACTATTCCCCTCCTTACTTCGAGATCTTCCAAGTGGTCCTCAAACAAAAACGCGTATGCATTAAATTCAGGAACTGTAATTTCAAATTAGTGTCATTAAACCTCTGCTCCCTACTCAGAGAAATTCTCGGGGTTTGGTATATATGCTTAACACATTTCCCTTCCTTGCGTTACAAAAGGAACATTATGATGTGCACTTGATGATCTGGTAGGTATAATTTGAGCAACCGATCGATGTTGTTCTTGAGCCAAAATACTCAAAAGGAGCAGGGATGCCACTTGAGCCATGCGGTAGCCGAGAAAGCTTTGTTGGAGCGTTGGAAGGAGAGAGCATAAAATAAAGCTAATCTGTTTTATTCTTCAAGCTTTGATATCGGTCATTGGAAAGAGGAAAAGGAGGAAGATCTGCCTGCTTACACGATATTGATTCTTGTCACTTAGACTCTTCTTGCTGTCGTTGTTTTTGTCCCTGGTACAGGAAATGTAGACTGCACATACGTCGCCCAAGATACAGGTGTGTGTTGTGCAGAGGGGCCAAGACATGTGTAACTGGTGGCGTGGTTTCTTTTATGGCTACCTGTCTGCGCAACACGTGTGTTAATCCATTGTAATACCCCTGTTTTCTACTGTAGAGTTATTATTAGCCGTGTAACGTCACGTGTCTACAGGAAATGCTTAAAATACAACAAGGATGTAGTTCCCTCACCTGCCATTGGTTACAAATAGGCAACCATAACGCTCGCCATACTTTTGTAATCTTCTTTGGCATATAAAGTGTATACAGATAAGAAAACACTGCGTGCTTTCTCAAGGCTATCGTAACACAAAAATGAATAGCACCACCTGTACTCGCAACTCAAACGTTCGCTTGGCCGCCATGTCGGTATCGGTCACGATAGGACCCGAAGAATTTCGGCGCTTCGCGTCTCTCTCCCCGCGCGGATGCCACGTAAAAAAAAAACTCTTATGAATGGTGGGGATGAACACTTTCGAGTGTTGCCCTTTCATGAGCTACTGTTCTGTTCCTCTCCTGGCCTATGCCAACCAATCCAAAGCGCCTGCTATTAACGAAGGTTGTCATGTGTGAACAAAATAACTAGAACACCGGGGAAGAATACCGTATGCGGAAGTACTCTGGAGGGGGAACGTAACAGGTTGAAACAGACTGGGAAGTTCTCGAACAATGTGACGTCTTTCCGTGGTCTGATTGTTTTCCTGCAAACATCTTACTCGCTGTAATAACATAACATTAGACTGTTGGCTCTAACTACGTCAGCATGAGGACGGAAACACAAAACACAAACAACCAGTCGCGATCATTGAGTCTTCCAGTAATTGAGAACAGCTCGTTGTATGGAAACTAGCTAAGTCGGAAACTTTAGACACCCATTATCGGAACCGTTGTGTTTGAAAATATGTAAGGTGATGGACAGTCTCAACACAATAGTCCTATTTTATTATGCTGTAACATGAATTATTTAAACTTTTCTCAATATCAGTTTCAACATGCAGCATAAAAATCTGTACCAGGTTCCTGTATGTCATTTGTAGCACAAACTATGTCTTGTATCCAGAACAAAATATATCAGTCTTTGATTTTATTCTTGTGCGAGGGTATTCAAAATTTCACTTTTCTGTCTGTACTTTATTGCATATCGATCTGTAACTTAAAGGTATGCCACGACCCCAGCGAGCGTGGTAATTTTTTTTCCTACTGTTCAACAATTTCCTCGTACAAATCCTGGACGGCTGATATGTCCTTTTCAATTCCCGATACAAAATAGTATTGCCTGTCTGTAAACATGACAGACGTTTCATATATCCTCGAATAAGCAACTTACTAACCCTGCCATGTATTCCATATTAAAACTTTGAGCTGTACTGCTCCTAGAACGTAGAATAGATGACACGCAATCACGACGGAAATAATAAGAACGACAAAGTTCTGTCACGTTGTTCACCTGTGTCATGTTTATTGAATATGATATTTCATAAATATTAATTTTCCTAAGTAATGTTGAAGATTATCGCTAGGTATTTGCGTCAGCCATACAAGGCAAATGTACGAACATATTGGAGCCCAATTGAACACACCACAAAATAAATATTGGTGCATTTATTACTATTTGTGAGGCAGTTTGTTCTCAGAACTTAAATATTTGTTTTCCTAATGGATTACTCTGAATCCTGGCCACGGTTTTTAAGCTAACGTTTCTTCGCTTTGCTTTCACTGCAGAAATATTGTGTTCTTTCTTCTGCAAAGTGTTTCCTTTTATCTTCTACTGACGCCAGATGTTTAGTGTTATATTTCATTGAAAGATATCCATGACTGAGCAAAGCTAAAACTTCCGTTTTCGGCGATAGGATCGTCCGCTCTCTTTGTAACTAAATAACTGCAATGATAAAATAATTTAAAATTTCCGTGGATGAGAGTTCTAAATTGAAACTGGTCTTCTCCAGCATTTTACGTATGTTCAGTGCCGTGTTCGCAGCATCCCACCAGAACCCAATTTCCGGACTCACGTGAATTCAATCCAGAACTCCTAATATTATGCTGCCTTCTATGCCTAGATATTTCTAATTTGTCCGTTCCTGTTAAGTTTTCCGATTGAAATTTGCAAGTAAGATATCTCTAAACTGTGTGCTCCTTAAGAGCGCGGACCATCTTCATCTTTTTCTTCCTTGATTTTAATAGCCTACATAAAAATTATGAAGCTCCTTGTTATGCGCTTTCTCCATCCTCCTATCACATATTCTAGGCTAATTCAAAATATTCGTCCTATCATGCAGTCCACAAACACCAAAGCTATTACAGACTAATTGTTACTCCACATTTCTTTCTTGCTGCGAAAGAATCCTACTCGGGCCAGATCCTTTTCATTATTGAGGCTTCGAGATCAGACAGAGACACACCACACTCCATCAGACTCCTCTGGAGGAGAGATCGACTTGTTGCAGAGATTTCTATCTGACAACCTATGTGATTCACAAGATACAGACATCCATGCCCTCGGCGAGATTCGAATCCGCATTCCCAGCAAGCGAGCTGCCGTAGACGTACGCCTTAGACCGGGCGACCACGAGGATCGTTGTTTATTATGTATCGGTTATTGACAATTAAGCAACCGAGCAACTGCACAAATTTAACGATTCTCTCATTGTTCGTAACATTGGATACTCTAGATCTGTTTCTCCCTTTTACCGCTGTGGCAAAGTGTTTAAAGGTGCTGCGCTACAAATCGGAAGGTCGCTGGTTCCATCCCAGCTGATGTCATTGGAATTTTCATTCCTATCGCACTATGGTCCTGGGGTCGACTCAGCCTCTAACTGAAATGAGTACCAGGAGCATTTCCTGGGGATAAAGGTGGTCGGTGCTTAAGGCTGACAACATTACCAACATCCTGGGCCACTGTCACGTAATCTGGGAACCTTAATTTCCTGGAACCCTCTGGGCACCTCAGCCTATAATGGGACTGATTTACCTTTTATCTTAAATTCCTGTAACCGAGTAATGTTCCAGATCATTTTGTTGATATGTATGAATTTACGTTGCTCAGGGACGAGAAATTCATATGGGTTCTGTGACGCTCAATTTCCACAGAGACAGAATGGGGCTTGGAAAAATATTTTCCAATTCCACCATAATAAAACCCACTAAAGCACTAGGAAAGTGGAGGAGAGATCGCAAGAAGAAAGTGGGAGGAAGTGGTACATTATCAGAGAGGAAGTGATACGAAATTTTGTAACTTTGAGGTTTAACAGGCAATCGCCATTCTTCGTTCTGGTAAATGTAGGTTGAAGCTGACATAGAAAAGCATTGGGATGTGGATTGTTTAGAGAATGTAACAGAGAACGAATTTTAACATTTATTATATTTGGCATAAATTTTGATATTAATATTGGGAGGGCTTAATTAACAAAAGTGACACCCACAGCGTTAGGTTCCTGCATCACAGAAGACAACCCCTGCCTCCATTACTAAGACCAAGTTGTGGACGATGTATAGAGGAAAGGTAACGGTTTTAAATGGAAGAATTGTGCGAAATGCGTAAGTGCAGTCTGGGTTAAATTCAGACAGTGCTTGTTACAGCAAGTGATGGGCGCAGTAACGAGTGTTATTGGGAGGGTTGGGTGCTGTTAGAAGATGTATATGTACTTGTATTTACATACATACAAGCATACATAATTACATAAGTATATACATACATAATTACATAATACATTCGTACACACATACATACATACATACCAGCATACATACACACATACACTCATACATACATACAAACCCTTTGGTCTGTGTGTCACTGAACTTTGTGTTGTCCTAACTGTTCCCGTTTTCGGAAGCAATGTCTCGCATTACGTGGAAGGAAAAGAAGCAATACTTTCATCCTACGCGACTTCATAACCTGGCGTATTGTCAATTTAATATCACCCACAGTGAGAACCTGCATGACTGCAGCATCCTTATATAACCGCTTCTTTTTTTCACAACATCCAGACTGGCTTCTCGGCCCGACCGGAGGATGAAGCGGAGGGAACCAAAAAACTGATATATTGTATCCTTGTAATACGAAGACCACTTCAACGCCCGCATAGTTCTTCATGATATAGTTTAACTAAGCAGGGGGATTTTTACCGTACTTTATAATTTCGAAGTTCAATAAGTGAGTTTGAACATTACACCACCTAACTGTGACAAGAGACGTGACGTTAACCATATGCCAGGAGGTGGGAGACATTAATTGGAACACTGTTTATCTGTGGGACCTATCAGCAGATGTTGCAAAGTAGATCATCTCATTCCTTATCTGAAGCACTTTACCAATATTACACACATCACCTGATCTCTTACCTTCTAACATATCATAATAATTTGTCATTTGTTTTGAATATCTTATCACACTAGCAGCTGGTTTCTCTACAGTTCCACACACGCGAGGTTTCAAAGGCAATCTTACAAATCCTAGAGAACCTTGTGTAGAATTAGATTTAAGTAAATTTTATGTTTATTGGGCCGTGCATCATCTTGATAGTTGAATAAAGAGAGATCAACTTGATGTCACTTGCTTTTTTATTTCATTATTTAATGCTCAACATGTTTCGGATGTTAATACATCCATCCTCAGGAGCTTGCGACTTATTTGTTGAGTTATTTCATGGGTTG
>Ga0123353_10004520_pt1 | contig 17924 bp, 6 predicted proteins | sample TergutLab28metaG_3_FD_92763 | JGI IMG/M metagenome (GOLD analysis project Ga0123353, IMG submission 92763) | Labiotermes labralis P3 segment gut microbial communities from Petit-Saut dam, French Guiana - Lab288 P3 | ecosystem: Host-associated > Arthropoda: Insects > Digestive system > Gut ... | reverse complement strand
CAAACTTCTCTGGCCAATATCTCCGTAACCATTGAACTTTGGATATAGGTGTTTTGGGTTATATCGTTATAGTTTGACCTAAGGAACACTCTCCTGAAGTTAGGTCCTTTCCTCCTGGGACACTCTGTATATGCCATATCAACCTCGAAATCTGCGCAAGATCTGTACTTCGTATGCTTATATCAACCCACAGTCTTGTACTAAGATGAATTATGCAGAACGTCTCACTAATTTCTGCTCTCAGCACATTTGTCGTGGCAGTTTGACTGCATACGAATCCTGCCTCGGCGGTGATTTCGGTATCCGTATCTCCCCTGCAGTTCAACTTAGATTTTTCCATGGAATAAATTCCAAGTGTGGACCTCCAACTCCCGAACCGGTCTCATAGTTTATGAACATATTTCGTGCCATACGACAGAGCTAATATGAAATTTTGGCAGTTTCTCTTTGAATATTATTTGTCATTTCTTGCTAGAATGTGGGTTATCCTACTTTTCTCTTCTTTTTTTAATTCCCTGAACAATTGTTGAAGGTGTCATTTGAAGTAACAGTCTGAATATGTTGCTTTGAAAGTCACGGACCCTATGAATTTGCGCACACCGGTGGCACTTTATGGTGACGTAAACTACGCAATGCATCGAGATTTTCGGGACATCGTCTGTTATTTTTGCCATTTATTTTCCTACGTGGTGTCAACCATGCATCATACAGAAAAGTTTTAATTTTTATTTTTGTGGACCACTGAGACTGCTCTTCGATAGTTTTCCATTATTCTATGCATTATTCTTTTATAGAGCGCTGTTGTCGCAGGAGAATTTTTACAGAACTTAGGCTGCACTTGTTTTATGACATTTTATTTCCTGGCATTTGCACCGTAAATGGACATTTCTTGCTCAAAATAAGAATTTTCTTCGAAGCACTGGCCTTCCCTGCAGAGGGCGATATTACAGTACTGGCTTAAGTGTCGGTTGAAAGCATTATTAAGTTGAAGTGGCATACAGCCGACTCGCCTTGTGGTGCAGGGATTTTATATATCTATGACCGGTAAGATGATTAAAGGTGTGTTCTATTGTAATTCTTAAATTCAGCCTTACCTTACGAAAAAGTATGATTGGTTGGTGAGTCATTGTTAAACTTTTGGCGCCGGAATTATTTTTTTTAATTTTAGCACACCCTGTATGTAAAATGTGAATAATGCAGGAACCAAATACGTTAGAATTATGAAACAAACTGCATTTTGAAGAGAAAAGCGGAGAGTGTATACCATGTTTAAAATATTCAGTAACTATATTTGTTGAATAAATATATAAAGTGCAACTTTAGAGGTTAGCGGTGCGGTACGACCACTATAGTTGACATAGGCATCAAAAGGTTAACTCAGCTGCCAACTTATGAAGCCAAATCCGGGGAGGAGAATACTTTCTGAGAAACTGACATTCGCTCAGCTGTTTAAGTCCCCGGCATTTTATAGAACCTGAAACTCTATTATTACCGTGATAACATTAAGTATCTTTGCATCAAGATGCAGCTTTTTTACGATTTGTAGAAACGAGTGTGACATGGGGCTCTCCTGTTATACAGGATTTTTGGAAACATGTTGCTAGACATAGGAAATTTAAAATATAAATAAATTGTATTATGGGCGTAGTCCTTTTGAAATCTCAACTGCGCTGTGGAGTGGACTTCATGTGGTGAAGTTAAGGGTTAATTATATTTAGCCAGTCAAGAACTTCATCGCCTTTTATGGAATCCGAATATCCATTGTCGTGGTGACAAGAAAGTTCCTAGGAGGAATTAGTAGTGTTCTATCATTTTCTGCTTTTTGTGATCCAGATGAATACTGCATATCTGTCTATGGCCAGATGCTTAAGTTTTGAAATTTTATGGTTTCAGAGTGGAATTTTTTTGCAAATGTCTTATCCATTCCAACTGTTTAAAATTTATAGAAGTTTTCTTATCTCATTAGAGGATGTATAGTCTCTGTAATGGAAATGTATCCTTATGTAACTTAATAATCAATATAATAATTTCATCTTTCATATCATGGCAGAAACATAGATATACTGCGTTGGCTAATAATCTGGGCTTTTATTAGGGAGGCATCTTTGCTTCAAGATCTTTCTCGATCGGTTGATCGACAGTCATCTTCCGAAAACTGAATCTGTTCCATGGAAATGGTTAATTGTTATATGTTGTAAGTTCTTATATGTACTCCATTATTGCGCTATGTTCTAATACTCTGCTGTGGCATATTATCCTAGACAGAGCAGAATCTTAGTACAAGACGCAGGCATAGTGAGAACTGCTCTTCGCTTACATAACATTCTGTTATCGTTAGCTACTTCAGAATGTGTACGGAGGCGCTCTGGCCGATGTCACTTCCGTCTGTGATGCTGCTGCCAACTCACGACCGTTAATATTACTGTGCAATTGGAGGAGGTCTTGCATAATAATGATTTTCAGTAACTAAAGGGGTTTTTACGAATGTTTGGTAATGATTTCTTATACATTGAGAAGGCATGAATACCGCTCTTGTCGGCCTTCTTATATCGCTCAGTGCGGTGGAGTCTGTCTCATGAGGGCAATAAAGCAGAATAAGCGTTTCTGACTTTTTGCAATGTGAAACACAGGGATGCAATAAAGTTCGATTCTAGAATTTGTTGCGAGGGATGAGTGACAAAAAATTTTATACAAGTGTTTTTATTTTAGGGCATTTTTTTTCACATTGTTCATCACTTTCAATTAACCAGTGTTCTTTCAATAAGAAACGTCTGATATTTTGTCTCTGTTAGCGATGGAAGAATGAAATACTGCCGGTTTTGTTAGAATCACGAGCAAGCAGGAAATTGTCTCATTAAAAATTTTTAATATACAGCCGTCAAATAAGTGTGTTTAAATCAGATATTGACCCGAAGTTATGGTCATTATGCCATTATTCTTCCATTCCTTAGCAAGAAGTGGAGGGTCGTTCATTTTGGAATTAAGACATATGAAATGAGGACTGAGGATTTTTAACAAATTATATATGGATATTTTCTAAATTAATTGTGTCCTGTTTTGAATACCTCAGTGGCGGCATTGTTTCCATGAGCATAGCCCTCTATGAGAAGGCAGTAACCACTCAACCAGTCAAGAAATTCTCCGTCTTTTATGCACTCCTTTGGTTTGTTACCAAATAAACAAGTTTCTGTCAAACGGCGACTCCTGAATATTTTCTATTCAGTCCCGAACCTTCACATAAAAATTATTTATGGTCCACTTTTGTATTTTCATCTGACCAAAACTCAGTGGCTGTTCTAAGTGGGTCTCTTATCTTCGTATTCCATACTAACTGTCTTACAATCTCAGATTTTCCAGCGCATATGATCCAATAATCATAAGAGAATCCCTGAAAGAACACATATTTTTATGTCTTCGGTTTGTGCTTAATTCTGTCTCCCTCTCCTTTTAATACCTGTGCTGGCCTATAAGGAACAAAGTCGAAAATTGTTTCGATGTTTTTACTTGAAACGTCACAGAGTAGTGCGTTTCTTCATAGTTATGATTTATGTTTGACTCGTGGTAAGAATTACATTAATTGTTCTGTATTTTGCTTACCAGTGGGGTACTAAAGTAATACTACCAGAGTAATCACTTCATTGAATGTAGCAAACTTCATGGTGTGTTTCCAGCGAAATATTCAGTGACGTATCAAAACTTAGCGTGGTGTTGGGCAGTACATTCACTACACTTCCATTAAAGTCTTTAGACTTAATGGAAGTGTTCGTCATGAAAATCTTTTATTGCTGTATGCGGCAGGATTCAAAGCAGATCTATTTCATTTACCCCAGACCTAAAAGAGAGAATAATTTGAAAGCTGATCGCTCTGGGTACCTGTGCTAGAAAATGGTACGGCGATCTGACCGTGTGTAGACTGAAGAGAACGAGGATAAAACCGTGAGTCAGTTTACGTTTATACACAGCATAGCTTTGAAGTGATACGAACAAGTTTATCGCGTCATAGCCCCAGTATGTCGTTTTCAATCTCCTGGTGACCATCTTTTACTTCAGAACAAGTGCTCAATTCTCCATTAATCTTACTAAAATAAATTTATTATTTTGAATGTTTATTGCTCCGCACTGTTGTGAAACTTACTGAGGTGAAAGTGATATTGTGTCGATAAACTTCTCTCATTTGTCAACCGTACGATCTGTTCAACTATACTGATTACGTGTTGTCGCTAGACTTCTGGTTAATCTCACTACTGGAACATGGAATCCAGAAATACGTTATTCTGAACGACAGCGCCGGTCTCCTTGGCCGCACGGTCTAAGGCTTAGGTCTGCGGTCCCTCACATGCTGAGACTGTGAGTTCGAATCCCACCGGGGGCATGGATGTTTGTCTGGTATGAGTGTTGTGTGTTGTCTGGTAGAGGTCTCTGTGACGAGCTGATCACTCATCCAGAGGAGGCGTGTGCGTCATTGTGTATGATCTAGAATGCTGAAGAATGAGGGGGCCACGGCCCGCGTAGGGCCGCAGCGCCATAAAAAAAGCCAAAGAACAAAGTAGCCAATCCCATGGGAAAGAGTCCTTCTTTAAAATTTAATAGTTCCCGAGGCAGTCAAGAAAATCCCATCATCCTATGAGACTAGAAGGTTTATGACCATGTGCATAATAGCTCGCCCATTTTTTTATCATGAGCCGCACGAGCCCAGTCCCACATTCATAGTGTATTTCTTTAAGATCAATTTTAATATTATTCTCCCATCTATGCTTTGTTCTTCCAAGTAGTCTCCTTTCTTTCTTCTTCCCCGCCCAAAAACTGAATGCATTTAAGAAGAGACTAACATCATGCTTTATATCTGGTGTTAGGGCTCTTGAACGCCAACAGAACGTTGTCTTCTGGGAAGAGACGCTCTGCAGCGCGGTAGAAATGCACCAACGTTTCGGGCCTAACTTTACTGCCTGAAACTTCGGTGCATTTTATTTATTATTCATTTCTTGCCGGAAGCTGTATTTTGTAGTCAGCACGTGCCTGGTTTTAGTAGGCTGTATATGTCCAGTAGTATAATAGCATTACATACAAGGCAAAATTATTTTATCCACTTTTAAAGTTGTTTGTTTGTTGTGATCCGGTTTTAAAATACACATTTCAAGACATTTCTGCAATCCCTAAATAAAATTCAAGGTATGACATCCTCGATTTTCATAACATCACCTAGAGCGGAGCTTTTTTTTTTTTTGCAGATTCCAATTAAAAATGATGTATATTTGTAAAATTGTGTAAGATTTTTAGTTGTAAAAGAATGGAATAACTGTAACAAGCAGTAGCTAAGAGATACCTCTATTTAATTACCTCTGAACGGGTCCAGTACACTGAATTGTGTTATGAGGTATAGGATGGTGTTGATGCAAAAAAATAAAGAATTTTCAATACTGACGTAACTGCTGTTTTTGGGCGAAACTACTTTTTAAGCATATTTCTTCTATCTTCGGAGCTTCTTAGAACTGAACGTAGACTTTTATTAAAATCCTTGAAGTCGACTAAATGTTTGAAAGCATTCTAGATGGACAACCAAGGCAAGGAAGGGCGTGTTTTAAAAAGGGGGTTGGACGAAGCACCAAAAAAGTGGGAAGAAATATCTTGCCATTAAAGAGCCTTGGTTTGCACAGTGGAACACTTCATGAATTTTTAATCAATGTCTACGATCCATTAATACAAGCCCCGCCTCTCTGGTATGTGCGACAAAGATAAGTCAAACAGGTGTGTCTAGTCGGGCTGAGGAAACAAATTGGAACTTATGAAAAAGTCAGAAAGACTGTTACTTGTGATAGTCGTTTTCATATTCCGAAATGATTTCTCTTATCATCTGATATCCGCTACTTTAAAGAAAATACTGCTGACCCCTTCTGTAACTTACACATACGTGCACAAGCATATAATAGCGACTGTTATACCATAATTCACTTATTTTCGGTTTGCATGATTTTCTAGCCGCATACACTGTCTCGTTCCTAGGCCTCGCCTCACTTTGAAAGTATACGAGTTTCTTCTGCATCGGGTGTGTAAAAGTAAGGCCTACGTTAGAAAGGACCCAACAATGTTGATTGTAATAACTAGGTCCCCTAACGTTCTGCTTTCCTGTGACTTATGCTGTCGTTCTACGGGCGAATACAGAAATAACATAAAGGCAAGCCTAGAAGACATCTTTGACTTAAAGTAGACAGAGAGGAAGTTAAAGCATTTGTATTATTTGTTTTGTTTGCTGGGATGAAAGAAAAAAGCGTGATATAGGGAAGACTAAACTTGTCTTCGTTCCATTAAAAACGTATTTTTTAAAAGTGAGAACTTTACGTTAATATAATTTTGTGGAGAATTAGTAGTTTCGAGTTTTCTCACTTCTCTGTTTTTGTTGTGAGCCCCACTGGTGATTACATACATGTCGAAACCACAGTCTCATCAACATTGTCATGTAAACTGTTCCTCAACACCTCGAATACGCGCTGGTAGAGGAGTAGACATTCTATGTAACTTATTTCCTCGAATAAGCGTAAAGGATTCAGGTCAGGGGGTGAAGTACTTGAAATAAGACTGGTTTGAGTTTTAACGTGTTTTGAAACACCAAACGGGTGTACACTGACAGTGATGTGAAAACCAAACTTTGAGATTTTGCTGTATGCTCTGCGAACTTCATCACCATGCATAGGCTATTTTTCTTGAAAAGCAGTGTTAAACGCGCAAGTACATAATCTGTGGGAACATCGAGTAATGCCAGTTGATAATTTTTTTTATCATGAAAGTACACTGCCATATTGTCAAACAGAAGTCAGTCTGTAGCTGTATGAACGCAGTGTTTCCTGGCAAATGGATTGGTTATGAGGGGATCTATGCCATGGTACCTTCATTGATTCGCGACAACTTGGGGTACGTTCCTTCTATGCTTACACCACTTCGTGTAGACTCGAGTTCTCTTGGGCAATGACAGATTTTCCTTGGGCGAGTAATGCCCGACGTAATACAGGCACGAAGATTCTTCTGGCCGTCGGGTGCTAGTCACCCGACGTGACGTCCCAGGGGATTTGAATCTTCAGCGCCAACGCTGTGATAGCTTTAAATCTCGCATTCCTCCGTGATCGGCAGCAGCGCATCTCTGAGTCTGAGAACACGGGAGGAATGAGATTCCCGCAGGGAGAGCAGTACGAAGTGAACACTTTTTGTGTGTCTGCAGGGTAACGAAGGGTGCTCATTCCCAGCTGGCGTACATAAACATTAGGTGTTTCCTCGTATTGTGTACGTGGTTTCATATCGTTTCAGTTTTCTGCATTTTCGTCGTATTTTTCTATGTGATTCATCCCCCTTATGTTTACAATATAACAGGAAATACCAATAAGTCCAGTCTAAACACAACTTTATTTTACAGATACAACTAGCTACTTGTTTCTTTTATTGATTTTATCCGTTATAAGGTGCATTGTGGTTCAGAGATCTCGAACGTTGCGAGGGTAATGTTATTTAATATACATAACACGTAAAATACACAGCTTCAGGATTAATAATTTGTGAAGTGTATATCATTTGTATAATTTATGGAATTGACCTAACTGTAGGTTGTGTTGAATAAGTAATAAAACAACGTAATATTTCAAATGATGATAATTAGGGTAGTGTAGGCGAATTTTATGGAGACTTCTTGTATATGTTTATTTCGTTTATACTGTTTTGGTGGTAGTACGTTGGAATTTAGTAAAATTTGCTCGAGGATTATGGTATAAATAAGTTGTTGCCTGTTATGTACGAGATAAAACGTGTAGTTAAACCTAATGGAGGTATATATATGTCTGAAAATTAATTTTTCATTATTATTCGTGCCGCCAGCACGTATTTATAACGTGTAGAGTTAAGAGATTTCTTTCAAAGGAGTGTTTCTGGATGATTTTAGTCGCGTCTCTTTCTTATGGAGTTTGAGGGCCTGCCTGTGTTCAGCACACTTTTGCAGTTATTTAAAGTTCATAAATTTTAAAGTTATATAGTTTTTATAAACTTGATAAATCATTATTCCTGAAGCTGCGTATTTTACATGCAATGTACACCACATAGCACTCAATTTGTAAGATGCGATGCCTCTAACCACCAATGCAGCTGTATAAATTTCATTTTGATATTTTTGTGATCAGCCTGACGATGACTACCGTCATTAGCCGAAACATGTAGCCGGTTTTGTTTGTAAAATAAATCTGTGTTTAGACTGAGTATTTCGATAAATCTATCTCGGACTGTGCAGTTTGGAACGGCAGTAAATTCAAAGTTTTAAATGTGAAAAATTAAAAATAGATAAAATTTGGGAAATTTGTCCAACGCAATTCAAAACATTTTGTCCTATTGTAGAAAGTAAGGCTTATAATACGCAAAGTTATTTCTCATTCTAAGAAGAACTGAGCGAGATATGATAAGAATGTATTCTGGTCTTCAGGTAGAGTGCTCGTAGTTCTTGTCAGATTTTAAAGAAATTTGTATTTTCTCTTCCGATTTTCGAAAATTACTGAAATAACAAATTTCATAAAAAGTCGTCCATCGGGAGCCGAGTTGTTCCATGGGGACGGACAAACGGCAGACATGACGAAGCTAATAGTCGCTTTTCGCAGTTTTCCGAACGCGTCTAAAAAGTTGAGAAGTACAACATTGGTTTACCGAAATGATTCGGACCCCTCGAACAGGCAAACCTGTAACTAGTTGTACAAGACAATTAGGTCTTGTTCCCTTCTGAGCGTAGCGAGCTGTGAGCTAACTGCGCTGACCTCCTTGTTACTGCATTTAGTGTAGTGTTTTGCGGCATGGGAGCGGATTCCAGTGGACGTTGCTTGTCCAAGTTGTCCAACCGAACAGAGTTAACCCATTTATCACCGACCTCTCCAGTTCACTGTACAGAGAGCTGATACCATGTGCTACTTTGAATACCAATCAACGCTTTAAGTATTGACCTCTGCGCAGGGCAATTTATTTGTTCCCCATAGCAACAAAGTACTGTTTAATGTAATAAAGGAGGAATCTTTTAATTATAACGTACCCATACAAGTTCTCCCTACCGTACCTATCTAGAGTATATCAAGAAAGACGGAAAAGCGTATTAAGAAAAGTAACGAATGTAGAATAAAGTAAATATCTGCGGAAACCCAGCTGCAGGAAACGAAAAAAAAAAACGAGATGCGCTTTACCTGTGTAAATTACAGAACCAACATTCCTGGTGAAAGCTTGGAAGCAAAATTGCATTCGACGATAAAAATTTACCTCGGCTGTTTTTCAGTGCTTCACGTACTTGTGAGATCGTGTCAATGTTTAAGATTCTTGTGTCACTGGTGCTTCATCGCCACCATGTACTCCTCCTCTTTACCTTATAAGGCGCCATGACCACTTAATATCAGAGTTTCTGTCTTCCTGTTTGGAAGGACAGTACTTTTTAAGTATTTACGTCAAATACATTTTTAATTTGACATTCTAAGGGCTGTGCTTCGTGATATATCCGTTTAATAGAAGCCAAAAAATGCACTATTTCTCAACTTTATTTGATATACAACTTTACATGTTTCGGACAGACTTACTGTCCATCATCAGGAGTCTTGATATTGTACCCACAGCAATTGGTATTTGTCATACTAGTTATGTTGACTGTCTGCTAGCGAGGTTGAGATGGAACTCCATCTCAACATCGATAGCAGCCAGTTAAAATAACTAGTATTAAAATGGAAAGGTAGTATTTTATTGAAAATCCATACCCTTTCTTATTAAGTCGGAAATATAATACAGATACCTTTACGTGGTGTCAGGGAATATGTTTTGTTGCTTGCCACTGACTATTTGCAGCGTCGAAAAGTTTCAGATAAAATATTACTTGTGTTTTATATACTTTGACGTAGAAGTTCATTCACTAATATTTGAGATGAGCTCCAGCTTTTATAAAATTTGTAATCTTCCAATTTCCCTTTCATGTTCAGTGTTCTGTTGTACTACTACTACTACGGAAATAATTGCCACCCTTGGTTACTTAAGGTGGTTGGGCACAATGCCTTCAAGCCGAAATTTGTGGTCTGTGTAAAGTGGAGAGGGAAAGGAACCACGCCATAAACGTCTCAGATATTTTATTTTTCAAATCATTAAACTGCCAAAAATTGTGCTGGATTACTTAATGTATGACTTATAGCAAATAACAAATATTTCACTTTTATAAATGATGAGGTATTTTAATAATTATTTTCTCTCTAAAAATATTTTCATGCCTTGTTTTCGATCCTGTGGTAGGAGTACATACTTAATATTCGGGGGATTCCGAGTTCGATTTGATCATTAGATTAGAAGAATATGCAATGATAATAACATATGGGTAGTATTACAGATAAAACCTGATGCACACCGCGCAATAAATAAACATACCTTAGACATCTGACTGTGTCAGCGTAGTTGCTCTCAGTGATCGATTATTATAGTATAGAAAGTCACGTCGGGGTTTTCAGTAATGTTCTTTCTTGAATTTAGTGAAATTTGATTTAATTTTATAGAGTTGAAATTGAACTCTCAGTGTGTGTGCTGGCTATATCATCACTGTTTTCTTATATGCTTGTCTTCATCTCAGAATTTTAATCTCGTGCGTTGCGGAATTTCTTGCAGAACTTCCATTGCTGGTACTGTTTTCACTGCAAGGCATGCAGATTAAATTTGCTGCTGCAAGTTTTCCCTGCTTTATCAGCCAGATTTCCTTCCCTGATAAGGAACTGCTGGTTAATGCTGGGCTTGGCACTTATTTGTCTCCTATAATATCTGAAGAAGTTGATAGAGGTTAATGCAATTTTATACTAATTGTATGAGTTTCATACCATCAGAAACTACTCTCCGTTCTAACTTCTATGTTAATTTCCTGCCCTCAACAATTCACAGTGGCAGTGAGAAATTTCGGTGTGAGAGGGACGCTTGCACCAGTTAAACTTTTGGCGCCGGAATTATCTTTTTAATTTTAGCACACCCTGTATATAAAATGTGAATAATACAGGCACCAAATACGTTAGAATTATGAAACAAGCTTCATTTTGAAGACAAAAAAACGGAGAGTGTATACCATGTTTAGAATATTCAATACCTATATTTGTTGAATAAATATATAAAATGCAACTTTAGAGGTTAGCGGTGCGGTACGACCACTATAGTTGACATTAGGCGTCTAAAGGTTAATGTAGGACCCTGGAATCGCATGCAGCAACAACCGTTGAAAAATATGTGATTATCTTAGTAAATGGCATGGCAGATGAGCGAAATCTGTATTTACCTTTCGTGTGATGGGAATAACTGACGGATCATTGGAAGTGGGTGCGTGAAGTTTTGTTTTTAAATAAAAGATGAATTTATGTCAACAATCTGTGTGAACCATTTTTATGTGAATAGTTTAAAAGCATGGAGTTCTTGAGAATCTTCTTGCTGATAGTTTTTCAAACGGTGCTACGCTTACGACTACTGGTACGATAACCACTGTTTAGGGGTACGCGATTTTAATAAAAAAAATCGTAATAAAATACAAAAAGGATACAAATTTTGGGAAGTAAGTAAAACGTAAAGAACATACATTTGATAATATGCAGCATTGCGGTCCAAATTATGTAACTCATCCCAACCTTCAGCCAGTCTTTCCAGTTTCAGCTGTCCTATTGGAATGCAAAAAAAATGGCTGCACATCGAAATTGTTAAATTTCATTTAGTGGTATGCGAGCAAAAACGTATGAGAATCCCTGTTCTAGGTTATATATATATATATATATATATATATACACAAATTGAACACAATTGGATCTTTTCTGCATGATGAAAATTGTGAACACAAACGATTGGTTTATGGTGTAATTACTGATTTATAATTCTAGCTTCACGTTATAGAATGAAGTGTACAAATGTGTTCATAATTTATTCCACATTTATTGCTTCTGCTTTGTATTTTACTGAACATATTGTGTATTTAAAGTAGTTCTGTGTTCTACTCTTACGGCAGAACATAAACAGAACAGTAAAAATTTGGCGTATGTTCCGGGTTGATAACGTAAAATTTCTTACAAAGAATAACTGGGTCGTGTATCAAGGGTTAAGAATAAAATAAGTGTAGCTGTCTATTATCAGTTATGGTTTTAATTTGTTTTCAAAGTAAAATAACTTTCATGGTAGTACGATGTTTTTTTTTTGGCTGTGGGGAACGGACATGTCAGTAAACTAAATTGTCAACATTTTGTCCAGACAAACCAAACCACTTGCAATCAGTCATAGGAGTTCTAATATTTTTTATTTCTTCGGCGTAATGGTAACTTGGCACAACGAAGGGCTAAAGAAACAGCAGTTCAAGGTTTTAGAGCTACATTCAATAATTAGCAGATGAAGAAATTGCTACACAAAATTACCTAAAGTACTGGGAATAAGTGGGGACCGCGGTGGCACAATGGTTAAGATTCTGTGCTACAAATCGGAAGGTCGCTGGTTCGATCACACCTGGTGTCATTTGAATTTTTCATTGACATAAAATCCTTCCGATCGCACTATGGCCCAGGAGTCGACTCAGCCTCTAACAGAAGCATTTCCTGGCGGAAAGGCGGCCGGTGCGTAAGGCTGACAACCTTATCACCAACCTGTGCCGTTGTCACGAAATCTGGGAACCTTAACTTCCTGGAACCCTTTGGGCCACTCAAGGTCTGCAACGGGACTGCTTTACCTTTACCTTTACCGGGAATAAGGTTACCAGGAGTACTATTTACGATATCTGTACTGGTAGTTATTTGTTGCCGTCAGTAGTTACAAAACCAAACCAAATATAAATATTGTGTATGGCGGATAATAATTGACCACTAAATTTCAGTTGTTTCTAGTGAACTATTAGGTTTGACGTTTGAAAACTGTACATCTTGTTCACAAAGTATTTCCTTCTACTGATTGAAGAATAAAGTCTGTGTAGAGGAAAAGTAATGTATTTTGTCTGCAATATGAAAAGAAGCAGGTTAATTTTTGTCTGTAACGGGTTAATGTTTTGTCGACCAAATCAGATTTATTGATTACACGTGTGACATATATCACATTTACTAAGACTGTTTAATAGAATTTTAGAACCCGAATGTAATTATTTTAAAATATGACTTTACATATACATATAGTGATTTTAGGGTACAGTTGATGACGATTAGCAATACCTCACCTGATCAAGTTTCCGGCTTTGCATGAAACCCACTGTTTTATTGCTGGCCTCTGCGACGGGCCGATCTCAAGTCGAGGGGAGTCCCACCGAGTATGTATGTGTCAGTGAGTGTGAGCAGGTGCAAAAATAACCCTCTACACCAACAATGAGTAGGTAGACGGAGGTCAGACTAATAAAGAGACAGAAAGAATTTTCATTTCTGTATCCACAGGAACCAACAGCTGGACAATATTCGACGTCAGACGAATGCAGTTGCAAGTTACTTAATCATTAATATGTAAAGTGAAATTATTATGAATTATGGGTAAATATTCTATCCTTCGCCTACTCATTTAGTGAATACTTTGTTATAAATGTATTTGCAACGGTAAAAGATTTATGAACTTAATACAAAGACTTTTTTTTCAGGTAAGTCCTTATTGAGATGCTTATTTAAATCTTCGTTCAGAGGGTCAAATGAAAAGGTATAAAAGCGAGGTAAGTTTGTAATTTGGATTCATTTTGGGATACACCATTACTTGATCTTTTCTCAGTGAAAAATTTCTATTGATCTCTGGTTATTAGCCGTGTATTATTGACTTGTTGCCTTAATAGGCTGCTAAGGGTAGTACTCAAGCTGGGGTTTTCATTGAAGAAGTACGGAATAAAAACATACTGTATACACTAGTTAACGAAGGAGTCCATAAATTCCACGCGTGAAATGTAAAATTTGAGTTTCGTGTGATTAGGAAGGTGGAACGCTTCGTAGTCTGCTGGAAGTTTAGAGATGTTTTGGAGAAATATGCTCCCACCACAGTTTCTTCTAAACGGGTTAGAACCAAATTATTGCCAGATTTCATAGGCCATAAAAGAGTATCTTTCACTGACGCGTAGGTTTAAAAATGTTAAGTAGGTTTTTATAATTATATTTTAACACAATTTCCTATGTTTCTTTTAACACTTTGGTGAAATAGGCATGTCTTCTTCATAGTATTCTTATTATCAAATCTAAGTTAACATTTGAATATGAATGTTTTGCTGTGTATTTGCAGATAGGCAAATATGTTTAGCCTTTTGAACATCTGTGTTTGTCGTGTGTCGGTTTGATAGCCAATAACGCTATGATATTTGTTGTATTAAACTTGCAGCATGCTAAATGACTAGAGAAACAACGGGTTATACTTTTTTACGTACAGAAAGTATTACAAGAGGAGAAAATAAACAAGGCCTTGCGTGCTTGAAATCGTTAAAAAAACTAAGAACGTTAAGGAATAAATCTCTGCTGTAACCCACTCACGTGTAGAGACGGGTCTTGGACAATGACGTCACGATGTATTGTTGTGTCTATGATCATCATAGCCGAGGGATATTCACTCTGGTTGCAACCAGCATTTCAATTATAAAGAAGCTCGATTAGAGGGGCCGTTTGGCTCGCTGCGATGAAGAACTTGGAAATACTATCTCGTGTGCATGACACCTGGAGCTCACGCACTACCGTGCTAGGAAGGAAATGGAAAAAATGAAGATTGTACGGAGCTGCGAAGTTTCGAAGCACAACACGCACGAATATTTTCAGTCCAGTATGTGAAGTGATCAAAAGGGGAGTAAAATTAGTACAACGTTTGTTAGGGTATGTTTGTTCTATTGCAGAAAGCCAAAACTGATAGAATAAATATTGCCGTACAAGGAGAACCTGTCTGTACCATTCCATATGATGTTTTGTAAATGCCATGCATGTTGGATATTTTATATGGTACATACCGATAGGTTTGGCGTTGGCTTACAAAGCTCGTTTATACGAGTGGTTTGCAGTTACATAAAATTTTATTGGACTAAGTACATGAGGCGATAACAACTACATTTGTATGTGGGCGGTTCACATAAGCAGCAAAACTACGGGATCACTTTTAGTACCTCGTACTTGCGTCATTCTCTAAATAATGTGTGAAGCACATATGAACGGAACTAAAAAAATTCTATTTCTAGACTTTGGTATGACGATTATTAAGAGCAGTGTATTTAGTGTGCCGACTGCTGTTCCCACAGGGTGGAAGACTGTCAAATATAGATGTAGCAGTCCCTTAATGAGATATTGCGAATTTCGGCGCAACATTCATGTTTTCTGTCGCTGATCCATGTACTTGGGTTGTTATAGGTTTTACACGTTCCTGACCTCCTTCTGTGTCATAACTGTGTCTGTCGGGTAGTGTGGCCCCTAGTGGGCCTATTGTGCATCCAAAAGGAGATGGATGACGACCAGGGAGCACTAATGGGGATAGCGGTCGGATAGACACCTGCTACATCGCCAATCCCTCCATCACAAATCCCACATAGACTGCCTTGAGAGTGAACCTGTTTCTGTGCTGTGAAAGGTCATTGAGAAGTGACCTTTTTGACGAGCCAGCGGTTCATTAACTAATGAATAAATTTCCCTTATTTACGGAACCCAAAAATTCATTACCTTGTTTACAGACCATCCACTTTTCCCCATCCCAAACAAGACTGATGCAGTCCATACTTTCCTATCTCATTTTTTAGATCCCCCATCTACACCAAGATTTTCCAAGTGATTCTTTCTTTCAGTTTCTTCCACCAAAACGCTACAGTAAATTTATCTTCTTCAAAATAGGTGCTGTACGTTCCTCCTTTCTCATTCTCCCTGATTTGATCATTCTAATACTTGACACGAATAAAAACCATGGAGATCTTCCTAGTGCAAATTTCTCTAGTTTTCTGTTACTTTATATTTTGGCTGACCAAATTATCTTCCTCAGCATCCTACTGTCAAAAGCTCTCTGCATGTGCTTCTTGCAGACCAAATTTCACAAATAGTCCAAGCTATTATGCTGCAAATTTTAATCTTTACATTGTAGTCTGAGGAAGGGAAGACAGAGATTCTGTATCGAAACCTAAAAGGCAACCAGCTACATGGATCTTGTCATGATCTTAAGTTTTCTTTTTAAAATTAATTTTGAGTCGGTATAATATGGAATACCTGAGAGATAAATGTCTCTAGAATAACATTTTTACAGCGAATTATGTAAAGGAAATTATGTCTTATTAAGGTAACTGGGTTCTCTGCTTGGGAAACACCGGATAGTGCTTGTCGTAAGGAATAGAACTATGGGATGACTAGTTTGTTTATCAAATTCATGTATGTTTCAAATCAGCCAGTAATGTAATTTTATAACCTTCATTATCTCTACAAGAGAGTCACTTTTCGGTACAAAAGTATGGAAATAAAATGCACGGAGGTGAAGATAAACCCGTAACTACTCTTCTGATGAAGTACATCCCCCCTCCCAAACTTCTACATTACGACGCAGATTAACCGGTTCATGTTATCTGAGAAAATAACAACCGTTCATTGTGAAAATCATAATAAACACGTAAGTACTGTGTTAGAAAAACACGGAATTTCTCAGTGTGAAAGAAGGTGGTGTTTATAGAAGCCACTCTACTCTGATAGGTTGAACAGAGCAAAGAACATTTTCCTTGTTCGTGGTTTGTATATTGTCCTGAGTGTCATTTTTTTATTTATTAAAACGAAGATTTAATGACCTATTGCAATGGGTAGGAAGCATTTCCAGATTTGGCATTCCTATAGCGTGTTCTTAGGAAGCTTCAGGTGGAATTTGATGGTGGCATTTCTTGTAGAGCAGATTAAATTTTCAACCCTCAGTGATTCGATCGCCTGAAAGCAATTTGTGAAAATAGGGGGAATTTTAAGCTGGCGATATTGATGCAGGAAGGACTTGAGCCCGCATACAAAGAAACAGTTTTCCGTACAAATTAAGGAAATGTCAGGTAGATCGCACACATTCGACAGAAACGTAATCGTCTTGTTAGCGTTTCGTTTGCCAAAGCGAAAATTGTAGCCAACCAATACCCATTATGCCAGTTTACACAGTGTCGTAGCATGGCAGGCCGATCTGCTAAAAAATCAATACAGACTGCTACCCAGGTCGTACGTTTATTACAAGGCGTCAAGTTATGTGAGATATTTCTTTTTGTTGACTGCGAAAACTTTACCGCAGAAATGAAGACAATTGTGCATGCGTTGGCATGAGAGGTTTTCACGTTATTTGGTAGATGATTAGCCTACTTCAAGCAGCAAAGTCTTGAAATGATGGTATCTAAATTGGGAAAATAGAGTATTTAAGGTTAGACCTTCGATACCATGCTGTTTGTTTTGGCAGTTAGAACCTTGTCGGAGAAACTTCTGTGCCAAGTTCCTACGCTGAAAATTGAGATAACACGTTCTTCCGAAATTTGATGCACATCTACCGAATAACAGGGCGTCTTGACGTTGGGCCGCGTCGAATAAATTACCACTTCTTCTTTAGGCTCATACTTATAAATTAATTGGTGTAGACTCAAGTCTTAAAAAGAGCACATACCTAAGTTGAATGTGTTGCGGCAGTGATTGCAGTAATGATAAGAACATCTTTATGTGGGTCTTTATCACTTTATAAAAATAAAAAATTAAGGTGTAAAAACTAAATAAAACAAAGAGCAGAAGCTCGTTCAGTTACAAAAACACCACACCATGTTTCTAGTTGTGATAATATGGCCGAGTGTTAATGCGTTCTTGTTGTGGAATGAACCTTTGTTTCTTAAAATTACGTAGTTCATGTTACCCCCCCCCCCCCCCCCTATTTCCCCCCTTTTTTTTTTAACCCCCTCACGCAACCCAACTGCCCCTCCTTTTCCTTCCAAACAAATCCCCCCCACCTCCCCAACGGGGTTTCCT
>Ga0123353_10004519_pt1 | contig 17926 bp, 11 predicted proteins | sample TergutLab28metaG_3_FD_92763 | JGI IMG/M metagenome (GOLD analysis project Ga0123353, IMG submission 92763) | Labiotermes labralis P3 segment gut microbial communities from Petit-Saut dam, French Guiana - Lab288 P3 | ecosystem: Host-associated > Arthropoda: Insects > Digestive system > Gut ... | reverse complement strand
GCGGCCTCGGCCTCGGTTACGCCCTGACGCGGCGCTGGTTGGCGATGCTGGTGTGCTGGGCGGCCACCGCCGGGCTGCTGGTCGCCGCCCTCCCCGCGGACGCCGACGGGGTGGCCGGCGGCGTGGTCCTCGCCTACCTGGCGTTCCTGGTGCTGGCCGCCGCGCACGGCGCCGCCCGCGCCCGCCGCACCCGGCTGGTGTGGCCGGCCCGCGCGCCGCTCGCCCTGCTGCTCGGCCTGGTGCTGCTCGCCGCGCCCGCCGGCGCCGCCGTGGCCTACGGCGGGGCCAAGGACGAGGCGACCCAGAAGATGCTGCTGGAGCGCCTGGACACCGCGGACCACCTCGTCCGGGCCGCGAAGGCCAAGCCGTTCGCCTCCGCGCAGCCCGACTACCGCACGGCGCTGGCCGCTTACCGCGATCTCAGCGAGCACCACGCGGGCTCCCGGGCCGCCAGGCGCGTGCCGGACCGCCTGACCACCTACTACAAGACCGTCGGCGCGCCCTTCGAGCAGAAGCAGTACTGCGACGCGATCGCCCCGCTGACCTACCTGCGGACCGTCCCCGCCGCCTTCGGCAGGACCGGCGTCGGCGACCTCGCGTCCTGGCCCGACGACCGGCTGGCCACCTCGCTGTACGAGTGCGGGGTGACGGACCTGGCGAAGGACCCGTCGGCGTCCGGCGGCAGCGACGACCACCTCAGCGAGCTGCTCACCATGTTCCCCGGCTCGCCGCAGGCCGCGAAGGTCGAACCGGCCGTCCGGTCCGCGATCAGCGGCGCCGCCGGCGGCCTGGGCGGCCACGACCCGTGCGGGACCACCGAGCACCTGCGGGAGCTCGCGACCCGGGCGTCCGCCCTGCCCGGCGACAACGCGGGCATCTCCGGCGCCCTGGCCAAGGACGCCCGGAAGGCCCAGGGCTACGTCGAGTCCGGCACCTACGCGTGCGGCGTCAACCAGTACCGCAGCGCCGAGTTCGGCGCCGCGGTCGACACCATGCACGACTTCGCCAAGAAGTACCCGCACGACCGGCACCGGGCGCTCGCGCAGAAGATCGCCATCGCCGCGGAGATCGCCGAGCACGCGCCGGCCGCCGGCCGGAAGCTGCCGACCACCGCGTCCGGCGGCGGCATCCCGGTGACCGTCAGCAACGACAGCCCGGAGTCCGTCGAGGTGCTCTACACCGGCCCGGTCACCGGCAGCTTCACCCTGCCCGCCTGCGGCAGTTGCCACCTGTACGCGAACGAGAGCACGGCCCGCGCCTCGGCCTGCAAGAGCGGCAAGAGTTACCCGAAGAAGACGCTCAGCCTGCCGCCGGGCACCGTCTACTTCCTGCACAAGTCCGGGAAGGACCACACCACGCCCGGCTCCGACACGGTCAAGCTCCAGTACGGCTACATCTACACGGAGTGCGCGTTCACCGTGAAGTCATCCTTCAGCCTGTGAGCCGAGGGGTCCGGCAGCCTGTGAGCCGAGGGGCCCGGTCCGCGGACCGGGCCCCTCGCCGCTTCTCCCGCCCTACTCCGCGATGCCGCGGGTGAGCAGCACGACCGTGACGAAGGTGCGGTAGAGCTGCAGCGGGTCGTCGTCGGTCATCCGCACGGTGACCGGGTCGCCGGGGACGGCCTCCACACCGGAGATCCAGGTGGCCATCTCCGCCAGGTCCGGATTGCGCATCCGCACGGTGAGCGTCGCCGGCAGCTCGATGTCCGGCACCCGCGCCGACGCCAGGCCCTCCACGGCACGCCGCGCGGCGTCCCGGATCACCTCGCGGGCGTCCTCGGGGTGCAGGCTGTCCGCGGAGAACCGGGACACCGAGGACTTGACCACGGCCGGCACCACACCCGGGCAGAACGGCGCGGCCTCGGCCGCGGTGGTCTCGTCACCGGTGATCAGCAGCACCGGAACGCCGTGCGCCAGCGCGACCAGCGCGTTGATGCCGCTCTCGCCGGCGAGCACCCCGTTCAGCCGCACCTCGCTGATCGCCAGCGGGTTGTAGGTGTGCGACAGCGTGGCCTGCGGGCCGGACATCGACCCGTGGTACGAGACGAAGAAGACGCCGTCGAAGGAGCCGTCGAGCCCCTGCATCATGTAGAGCGGCTTGTGCCGGCCCGACAGGTAGCGGGCGCGGCCGGCCAGCTGCTCCGGTCGCAGGTTGGCCATCGTGGAGTGCGAGTCGTTGACCAGGAAGCGGCTCGCGCCGCCGGCCTGGGCGCCCTCGATGGCGGCGTTGACCTCCTCCTGGAGCAGGCCGCGGTAGTGGCCGTACTCCGGCTGGCCGGGGCGGCACTGCGCCCAGTCGACGACGCCCGCCGTCCCCTCCATGTCGGAGGAGACGAAGATCTTCACGGTCCGCTCCTCCTGTCCGGTGCCGGTCACAGGACCACCCGCGGGCGGAACTCGGGCTCGGTCGACGCCTCGGTCATCAGCACGTAGACGCTGCCCTCCTGGCCGGCCGCGCCGCCGTGGCGGCCGTCCGGGGTCAGGGCCAGCGCGCGCAGCTCGGAGCGGTAGTCGTCGGGCAGCGTGGCGGCGTCGGCGAGCGCGGCCCGGCACGCCTCGGCCGGGTCCTGGCCGGCGCCCATCAGGTCGACGATGGTGCGGGCGGTGCCGCCGCGCATGCTCAGCTCGCCGCGGCCGGTGCAGGCCGCGCCGCCGGCCCGCAGGTCGCACCAGTTGCCGGCGCCGGGCAGCGCCGAGTCCCCGACCCGGCCGGGGTACTTGTACGGGTAGCCGGAGGTGGACACCCCGACGCACATCTCACCGGTGGCGTCCAGGGCGATGATGTTGATCGTGCCCCACGGCCCGTCGTGCGGTGCCAGGCGGCGTATGAGGGCCAGCGCGCTGTCCCGGTACCGCTGGTCGCCGTCGGTGGCGGCGGTGTTCTCGCCCTCCACCGACTCCCGCGAGTCGGTGACCTGCTTGTGCCACTGCTCGCGCGAGGCGTCGGTGAGCAGGTCGGCGGTGGTGAAGCCGCACTCCTTGGCGAACAGTTCGGCGCCCTCGCCGACCAGCAGGCTGTGCTGGGGCAGCTGTTCCAGCACCGCCCTGGCCACGGAGATCGGGTTGGGGTAGCCCTTCAGGGCCGCCACCGCGCCGAACTGCCGGCCGGAGCCCAGCATCAGCGAGGCGTCGAGCTCCACCACGCCCTGGGCGTTGGGCAGTCCCGCGGTGCCCACGTAGTGGTCGGCCGGGTTGTCCTCGCAGCGGCGCATCGCGGCCTCCACCGCGTCCAGCGCCGAGCCGCCCCGCCGGAGCACCTCCATGCCGGCCGGCAGGCCGGCCTCGCTGCGCTCGCTGCCGATGATCAGCGGATCCGCCATGTTCCTCCTGTCCGAGTGCCGGCCGGCGGGATCCCCGCCGGTCGCCGGAGCATACGTGTATGCCGCATGTTCCGGTGCGCTGGCAGTCTCGCACCCGGCCCGTCCCTCGTACAGTCGTGACCAGTCACGATGTGGGGACGGCCGCGGCCCCCGGCAGGCGGGCCGCGCGGGGCGGCGACGCCGGCCGGGGGCCGGTGCGGACCTGCGGGAGGTCCGGGGGAGGAACGGGATCCGGGAGGATCGGCGGGATCGGCGGGGTCGTCAGGAGGGGCGGGATCCGCCGGGACAGGGGGCGGCGGTCACTCGACCTCGACCCAGTCCAGGGTGCGGTCGACGGCCTTCTTCCAGCCGGCGTAGCCCGCGGCCCGCTGCTCGTCGGTCCACTTCGGTTCCCAGCGCTTCGACTCGTGCCAGTGCTCGCGCAGCTCGTCGGTGCTGCTCCAGAACCCGACGGCCAGACCCGCGGCGTACGCGGCGCCCAGCGCCGTGGTCTCGGCGACGACCGGGCGGCTGACCGGGACGCCGAGGATGTCCGCCTGGGTCTGCATCGCGAGGTCGTTGGCGGTGACGCCGCCGTCGACCTTGAGCACGTCCAGGTGCACCCCGGAGTCCTGCTCCATCGCCTCGACGACGTCCTTGCTCTGGTAGCAGATCGACTCCAGCGTGGCCCGGGCCAGGTGGCCGTTGTTGTGGTAGCGCGCGAGGCCGACGATGGCGCCGCGGGCGTCCGAGCGCCAGTACGGCGCGAACAGGCCGGAGAAGGCGGGCACGAAGTAGATGCCGTCGCTGCCGTCGACGGTCTTGGCCAGACGCTCGCTCTCCGCCGCGTTGCTGATCGTGTGCAGCTGGTCGCGGAGCCACTGCACCGCGGAGCCGGTGACGGCGATCGAGCCCTCCAGCGCGTACACCGCGGGCGCGTCGCCGAACTTGTAGGCGACCGTGGTGATCAGGCCGTGCTCCGAACGCACCGCTTCGGTACCGGTGTTGAGCAGCAGGAAGTTGCCGGTGCCGTAGGTGTTCTTGGCCTCACCGGGGGTGAAGCAGACCTGGCCGACGGTCGCCGCCTGCTGGTCGCCGAGCACGCCCGCGATCGGCACCGGGGCATTGAGCGGCCGCGAGGTGCGGGTCTGGCCGAACGCCTCGGGGTGCGACGACGGGTAGATCGTGGGCAGCATCGCCCGCGGGATGCCGAAGATGCCGAGCAGCTCGTCGTCCCAGTCCAGCGTCTCCAGGTCCATCAGCATGGTGCGGCTGGCGTTGGTGACGTCGGTGGCGTGGATGCCGCCGTTGGGGCCGCCGGTGAGGTTCCACAGCACCCAGCAGTCGGTGGTGCCGAACAGCGCGTGGCCCTGCTCGGCCGCGGCCCGCACGCCCTCGACGTTCTCCAGGATCCACTTGATCTTGCCGCCGGAGAAGTACGTCGCCGGCGGCAGGCCCGCCCGGCGGCGGATCAGGTCGCCGTGCCCGTCGCGCTCCAGCGCCTTGGCGATGGAGTCGGTCCTGGTGTCCTGCCAGACGATCGCGTTGCCGTACGGCCGGCCGGTGCGCGGGTCCCACACGACGGTGGTCTCGCGCTGGTTGGTGATGCCGATCGCGGCGAGGTCGGCGGCCGTCAGGCCGGCCGTGCGCATCGCGTTCTGGATCGCGACGTTGGTGCGCTCCCAGATCTCGATCGGGTCGTGCTCCACCCAGCCCGGTTTCGGCAGGTACTGGGTGTGCTCCAACTGGTGCTTGGCCACCTCGTTGCCGTTGTGGTCGAAGATCATGAAGCGGCTGCTGGTGGTGCCTTGGTCCACCGCGCCGACGAAGTCCGCCATGCTAGCTGCCTCTCGTGGGGGTGGAGCGCTTCCCGCCGGATCTCGGTGGCCGGCTGAGGCTCGCTCGATGCGCTCCTGCCTCACACCGAAACACGCGGTGCCGCGTGGCGTCGCGCGGTACTGACCCGTCCGGACGACGCGGACGGGTCCGTACCGGGCCGCGGCGGCCGCAGCCGCGTGCCACAGCCGGGTGCCGCGGTCGGGGCGGGGGCCCCGCGCCGGCCGTGGCCGGGGTGACCGGCCGGCGCGGGGAGCGGCCGGACGGGGCTATCCGGCCGCCAGCAGGGCGCTGAGCGCCGATGCCTGGGTCCGCCAGTCGCTGACATTGGGCGCCGAGGAGCCGCCGCTGCCCGCCCAGCGCTCGCCGAACCGGTTGAGGCTGTCGCGGTCGGCGGTCCAGAGGCTGTCCGCCTGGGTGGTGGCGAACCCCCGGTACGCGTTGCCGGTGACGGTGTTCAGATCCTGCAGATAGCGCATGAAGACGCCCTTGAACTGCTTGCCGTTGTCGTCGCAGCCGGAGGTCGCCGTGTCGCACGGCTCGGTGAGCACGCCCCCGCTCACCAGCGAGGGACTGGCGACCGCGGCGTCGGCCAGCCGCCGGGCCGTGGCCAGGGCCGAGGCGTCGCCGGTGGCCCGCCAGATCTCCACGCCGGCGCCGATGGCCAGCCCCTGGTTGTAACTCCACACCGTCTGGCCGTTGTTGGTGCAGGCGTTGGTCAGGCCGTCGTTGACCAGGCCGGCGGAGTCGATCATCCCGCTGCCGGTGAACCAGTTCCATGCGGTGGTCGCCCGGCCGAGCCACAGCGTGTCGCCGCTGATCCGGTTGTGCAGCTCCGCGGTGATGCGCACCCACAGCCCGTTGGTGACCGCGTTCTTGTAGGTGCGTTCCCGGTCCCACCACACGCCGCCGCCGCACGTGCTGGTGTCCCACAGGCCCTGGACGTAGTTCGCGATGGTCACGGCCTCGTCGAGGTACCGGGCGTCATGGGTGAGGTCGTAGGCGTCGAGCCAGGCCAGCGCCCACCACTCGGAGTCGTCCGTGGAGCGGCTGATGAAGTCGCCGTCGATCGGGTCGGAGCTGCGCGCGCCGGCCGGGAAGGACACCTTGTCGACCCGGTAGGTGCGGTCGACGATCCAGGCGTACCGGGTGTCCCCGGTCTGCCGCATGTAGTCGATCACGGTGGCGAGGGCCACTGCGGAGTTCCACCAACTGGACGGCCAGTAGGCGGTGTTCGGGTCGTAGGAGTACATCAGGGCGTCGGCGGCGGCCGAGGCGCGGCTGAGTGCGGGCCGGGCCCAGGCGGTGCAGCTGCCGTTCTGCCCCTCCACCGCCCGCCCGCAGGCCCGCACCGCGCCGCCGTACAGCCGGCCCAGCGGGTCGCTGGTGTTGATCTTCACGGTGCGGGTTCCGGTGCCGCCGGCGGGCACGCTCAGCCGGCCGAGCGAGGAGCCGTCGGGCCAGTCGGCGCCGCTGTCCCAGGAGCGGTCGAGCCACACCTCGTCGCCCGCCTTGCCCGAGGACAGCGAGGCCCAGGCCATGCCCGAGGAGTCGGTGTGCAGGGCGATGGTGCGGCCGGAGAGCGTGGTGGGGGCGACGGGCTGGGTGTCGCCGCTCGCGGCGTCCGTGCCGTCGCAGACCGCGGCGCAGACCGTCAGGTGCGCCCACTGGGTGCAGGTCACGCCCTGGGCGTCACCGCAGGCCCGCAGCACCGCACGCCGGTGGTTCGACGGATCGTAGAGGTTGTACATCAGGGTCCGGGTGCCGGTCCACGTGGACGGGATCCACGCCTTGCCGAGCAGGCCGTCCCAGGTGGTGCCGCCGTCCCAGGAGCGGTCGAGCCACACCGAGTCGTTGACCTGCCCGTGGTCGATGCTCGCCCACGCCATGCCGGTCACGTCGTCGACGTGCAGTTCGAGCAGGCGCCCGTTGATCGTCACGTTCGGCACCGGGAAGGTCTCCTGGGCCGCCTGCGACGGGTCGAGGGTGTCGCAGGCCAGCGCGCACACGGTGGATGCGGCCTGCGGGGCGGGCGCGGCGGCCGCCGCGCGGGGGGCCGGTGCCACGAGCAGCAGCAGGGCCGTCACGAGCGCGCACCACAGTGCCGCCGGCGGCAGCGCGGCCGGGCGCCTCCGTGACGCCGATGCCCTGGATAACGCCGATGCCTTGGATAACGCTGATGTCCTGGGTGATGCCGGTGTCCGCACGGGAACTCCCTCGCGCCGTCAACTCCGCTGGTTTGCAACGTTGTACGGCACATTGAGACACCGTTGTCATGTTCAGTCAAGACTTTCGCCCGGCGGGCGGGGGAGCGGGCGTCCCGCCACGGCGCACCAGTGCCCCGGGACGGCAACCGGCCGCCGTCCCGGGGCACGTGGGGTCGGGCACACGCCTACGAGGAGGCCAGGCTCTTCTCCGGCAGGTGCAGGGCGCGCAGGATGCCCTCCACGCTCTGCTTGGCGTCGCCGAACAGCATCCGGCTGTTCTCCCGGAAGAACAGCGGGTTCTGTACCCCGGCGTAGCCGGAGGCCATCGACCGCTTGAAGACGATCACGGTCTCGGACTCCCACACCCGCAGCACCGGCATCCCCGCGATCGGGCTGGACGGGTCGTCCATCGCCGCCGGGTTGACGGTGTCGTTGGCGCCGATCACCAGCACCACCGACGTGGCGGCGAAGTCGTCGTTGATCTCGTCCATCTCCAGCACGACGTCGTACGGCACGTTCGCCTCGGCCAGCAGCACGTTCATGTGGCCCGGCAGCCGGCCGGCCACCGGGTGCACCCCGAACCTGACGTCGACGCCCTGGTCCCGCAGCACCCGGGTCAGCTCGGCCACCGGGTGCTGGGCCTGCGCCACCGCCATCCCGTACCCGGGTGTGATGATCACCGAGCCGGCGCTCTGCAGCAGCTCGGCCGCCTCCTCCACGGTGGTCTCGCGGTGCTCGCCGGTCTCCGCGTCGCCCGCGGCCGGCGCCTCGATGCCGAACCCGCCCGCGATGACCGACACGAAGGACCGGTTCATCGCCTTGCACATGATGTACGACAGATAGGCACCGGAGGAGCCGACGAGGGCGCCGGTGACGATCAGCAGGTTGTTGTCGAGCAGGAAGCCGGCCGCGGCGGCCGCCCACCCCGAGTAGCTGTTGAGCATCGAGACCACCACCGGCATGTCGCCGCCGCCGATGGAGGCGACCAGATGCCAGCCCAGCGCGAGCGCGACCGCGGTGACGGCGATCATCAGCCCGAGGCCCGGGCTCGCGCAGAACCAGATGGTGAGCCCCACGAAGACGGCCAGCGCGCCGAGGTTGAGCGCGTTCTTGCCCGGCAGCATCAGCGGGCTCGACTTGATCCTGGCGGACAGCTTCAGGAAGGCGATGATCGAGCCGGTGAAGGTGACGGCGCCGATGAAGATGCCGATGAACACCTCGGCGTGGTGGATGCGCAGCAGGTTCGCGGCGATCTCGGTCTGCGCGGAACCGCGGGCCTCGACGTTCAGGTAGCTGTTCCAGCCGACCAGGACCGCCGCGAGCCCCACGAAGCTGTGCAGCATGGCGATGAGTTCCGGCATCCCGGTCATCTCCACGACGCGGGCCCGCCACAGGCCGACCGCGGCGCCGACGCCCATCGCCACCAGGATGAGCAGCACCGCGCCGCCGGAGATGCCCCGCCCGGCGTAGACGATGGTGGCGATCAGGGCGCAGGCCATGCCGCAGATGCCGAAGATGACCCCGGAGCGCGAGGTGCGGTGCTGGGAGAGCCCGGCCAGGCTGAGGATGAACAGCAGCGCCGCGACGACGTCGGCGGACTGCGTGGCTGTACTGGCGTTCATGCTTCGACCTCAGCCTTTCGTGAACATGCTGAGCATGCGACGGGTGACGGCGAACCCTCCGAAGACGTTGATGCTGGTCAGCAGGATCGCCACGAACGACAGCACCGAGACCACGACCCGGTCGTGCCCGAACTGCAGCAGCGCGCCGATGACCACGATCCCGGAGATCGCGTTGGTCACCGACATCAGCGGGGTGTGCAGGGCGTGGTGCACCTTGCCGATGACGTAGTAGCCGATCACCACGGCCAGCACGAACACCGTGAAGTTCCCGGCCAGTTGGGCCGGGGAGAAGCCGATGAGCAGGAACAGCGCGAGCATGCCGAGGGCGATCAGCCCGTACCGGCCCGACGGCGACAGCCGCCGCTTGTCCTGGGCCGGCGCCGCGGGGGCCGGCGCCGGGGCGGCCGCCGGCGCGGCCGACACCTTGACCGGCGGTGGCGGCCAGGTTTTCTCGCCGTCGCGCGCCACCGTCACCGAGCGCTGGACCACGTCGTCGAAGTCGAGCACCAGCCGGCCGTCCTTGCCCGGCGTGAGCAGCTTCAGCAGGTTGACCAGGTTGGTGCCGTACAGCTGCGACGCCTGGGTCGGCAGCCGGCCGGCCAGGTCGGTGTAGCCGATGATCGTCACGCCGTTCTCGGTCACCACCGCCCGCCCGGCGACCGTGCCCGCCACGTTGCCGCCCTGGGCCGCGGCCATGTCCACGATGACGCTGCCGGGCTTCATCACGGCCACGTCCTCCGCCGTGAGCAGCCGGGGAGCCGGCCGGCCCGGGATGAGGGCCGTGGTGATGACGACGTCGACGTCCGCGGCCTGCTCGTGGTAGATCTCCGCGGCCCTGCGGTCGTACTCCTCCGAGGTCGCCTTGGCGTACCCGTCGGTGCTCTCCTCCTGCGCCACCTCCACGGCGAGGAACTCGCCGCCCAGTGACCTGACCTGGTCGGCGACCTCGGGACGCGGGTCGGTGGCCCGCACCACCGCGCCCAGGCTGCCGGCGGCGCCGATCGCCGCCAGTCCCGCGACGCCCGCGCCGGCCACCAGCACCTTCGCCGGCGGGACCTTGCCGGCCGCGGTCACCTGGCCGGTGAAGAACCGCCCGAAGACGTGCGCGGCCTCGATGACCGCCCGGTACCCGGCGATGTTGGCCATCGAGCTGAGGACGTCCATCGACTGCGCCCGCGAGATGCGCGGCACCGCGTCCATCGCGAGCACCGTGATGGGACGGGCGGCCAGCTCGTCCAGCAGCTCCGGCGACTGGCCGGGGCTGATCAGCCCGATCAGGGTCGCGCCCTCGCGCAGCCGCGCGATCTCCTCGTGCGAGGGCGCGTTCACTTTCAGGACGACGTCCGCCTGCCAGGCGTCCCCGACCGCGGCCCCGGCCTCGGTGTAGGCGTCGTCGGAGAAGCCGGAGGCGGTACCGGCCCCCGACTCCACCACCACCTCGTACCCCAGGGCGAGGAGCTGGCGGACGGTCTGGGGTGTGGCCGCGACCCGGGTCTCCCCGGTGCTGGACTCCGCGACGACACCGATCTGTTGTGCTGCTGCATCAGACATCGTGATCCCCTCTCGCCTCGTGATGGGACAACGCACAGGAAAGGTCGGAACTTCGGAGCATCGGTCTGGACGGACGGACAGCGTGCAGGAACGACGAACTGCCCTGCGATGCATCCCCAGACAGTGGAGGAGTGCCCTGCACAGCACAAGCAGCCTTCGATGTGGTCTGCCGCACCCTAAGGCCCCGCGCTCGAGCCGCAAAAGACCCTGTCCGGAGCGCAGGACCGGCCGCCCGCGCGCGCCAGAAGGCCCGGGCCCGCCGTCGAAGCGGGACCCGGGCCGGGGTGGGGCACGCGGACGGCCCTCGGTCGGGCGCGTCCGATCGGACTACTGGAGGCCGTTGGCCTTGCACGCCTGGGCGAAATCCGGGGTGCAGATCTGGGCGAGGGTGTACATGCCGTCCTTGACCACGGTGTCCTTGATGTTCGCCGTGGTCACCGAGACCGCGGTGAGCAGCTTGGCCGGCACGCTCTGCCCCGAGCCGCTGGTCGCGGTGGTGTCGGCGACGGAGGTGACGTCCTTGCCCTGGAGCAGGTCCACGGCGATCTCCGCGGTGGCGTCGGCCTCCGGCTTGTAGGCCTTGTACACGGTCGCCGACTGGGTGCCCGCCAGGATCCGCTGGATGGCCGCGAGGTCGGCGTCCTGGCCGGTCAGCGGCACGTGCATGCCGGCGCCCTTGAGGGCGGTGGCGATACCGCCGGCCATGGTGTCGTTGGCCGAGTAGACGCCGACGATGTTCTTCGCGCCGACCGAGGTGATGGCCGCGGTGACCTTCTGGTTGGCGACGGTGTCCTTCCACAGGCCGCTCTGCTCGTAGGCGATGGTCACCTTGCCGTCGAGGATCTTGTGCGCGCCCGCCTTGAACTGGGCGGCGTTCGGGTCGGCGTCGTCGCCGTTGATCATCACGATCTTCGACTGCGGGGTGGCCTTGGGCCCCAAGGCGTCCAGCAGCGCCTGGCCCTGCAGTTCGCCGACCTTCTCGTTGTCGTACGAGACGTAGGCCGAGACCGGGCCCTGCGCCAGGCGGTCGTACGCCACCACCTTGATGCCCTTGTTCACCGCGGCCTGCACCGAGGAGCGGATGCTGACGGAATCCTGCGCGTCCAGGACGAGCACCTTCACGCCCTTGGTGATCATGCTGTTGACCTGCTGCGCCTGCTTGGAGGCGTCGCCGGCGGCATTGCCGTACGTCACCGTGCAGTCGGAGCACAGCTCCTTGATCTTTGCCTCCATCAGCGGCCGGTCGAACCGCTCGTAGCGGGCGGTCACGGTGTCCGGCAGCAGGATGCCGATCACCTTGCTGCCGGAGCCCGGCGAGTCCGACTTCTTGTCCCCCGCCTTGCCGCACGCGGCCAACGCCAGTGCCATCGACACGACGGCCGTCCCCACGATCACACGACGCCTCAACGCGGTCATCGAACGCTGCCTCCCGGGACAGGGCCGCAACACCACGGCCCAGGTGACGGCGAGTCAATCGGCCGCGCCGCCCACCCGTCAATAAGCCGACACCAAGAGAATTGCTCCTAGTCGGAGTTGGACGCGCTCCCACCCCCGCAAGACCGCCTGGTTGACGCCTCCTTCGTCAAATAGTGCGCCCCGGTGTCCGCAACCCGCACGGGAGATAGGACCAAAGTCAGAACTTCACCCCGGGCACGCCGGCGCCCGACGGAATGGACTGCGCCCACCGGGCAACGTCCACTTGTCGCGCCCGTTGACGGAGGCACGTTCACGCCGATGTAGGCATCGAGCCAAAGGGCCCGCCGGTGTCTAGAGGTTGGGGGTACCTCCCAGGCGAAGCTCTGGGGGAGCGCGCAGGCCCCCGAGGTACGAGGGGGGCGAGCACGATCGACCGGCAGACACCGGGTCTAAGGGCCCGGAGGCGAGAGGCCGGCAAAAAAGGGAGGTGAGAGGCCGGCAAAAGAGGCGTGCTCAGAACCAGTGGACGCAGTGGGGGGTGCGGGGGCTGCGGAAGAGGGTGTCGGCGAGCGGGAGGGCGCGCGGGGTGCGGGCGGCGATCCGGCCGGCCTCCGCGAGGGTCGAAGTGGCCGTGCCGCCGAGCAGGACCGAGCCCAGGTCGCTGACGTCCAGCGCCAGGTCGGGGGCGTCGTCGGTGCGTTCACAGGCCGCGACGCCGTCGGTGACGGTCAGCGCGTAGCGCCCGGCGACCTCGTCGCGGATGCCGTCGGCGACGTCCAGGACCAGCCTGCCGTCCACGGGGTAGGAGCGGGCGGCGAGCGCCCGCGGCACGTCCAGCACCCGCACCCACAGCCAGTCGCTGTCGCGGGTGACCGCGGCCGAGCGGTAGTCCTGGAGCAGCCAGCGCAACCACCCCGAGCGCGGCACGGACTTGAAGACCAGCTCGGTCACCAGGTCGTGCTCGGTGAAGAAGCGGAACAGGCCCGCGTAGGCATCGCGGTTCTCGGCCACCATCTCGTCGACCACCAGCGGCCGCGCCCCGGTCACCGGGTCGACGGCGCCGACCAGGTAGGAGGCGTAGCCGTCGGGGCGGCCCTGCTCGTCGTGGTGGAAGGCGACCAGCCGTCGGCTCAGGGCGACCGGCGGCTGCCCCGCGCCGCTCTGCCAGGCCTTCGGGTGGCGGGACAGCGCGCCCGGCTGGGTGCGCCGGTAGGTGTCGTACACCGCCGCGAGTTCCTCGCCGCACTCCGCGCGCTGCCGCACGGTCACCGACCCGGCCGGGGCGGGACCGGCCAGCGCGGCGCGGTGCTTCGTCAGGTTCAGGCGCTGGGTGAACGTGGCCGGGCCGTAGCCGAACCGCCGGTAGATGACCGCCTCGGAGGCCAGCAGCACGGCCATGCACTCGCCGCGCGCCGCGATGTCGTCCAGCAGGCGGCGCATGAGCGAGGTGAGGATGCCCTGCCGGCGGTGGGAGGGCAGCACGCCGACGGCGGTGACACCGGCCACCGGTACCAGGGCCCCGCCAGGCATGGTCAGTTCGAAGGAGTAGGCGCCGGCGGTGGCCACGATCCGGCCGTCGGTCTCGGCGACCAGGCCGCGGTCCATCTCGAACCCGGACCACCAGGAGCCCTCGCCTTCGGCCGGCGGCTCGACGACGTTGCCGAACGCGGTGAGCAGGGTGCTCACGTAGTTCTCGCGGTCGGCCTCGGTGGTGGCGCGGATCTGCATGGCGGGTCCCTTCGGTGGGCCGGGCGGGCGGCCGGTGACGCGGAGGCGCAACGGATGACGGACGACCCCTCAGTCTTGTGGGTCGGCGGCGACCGCGGCCACCGGGTTTTCCGCCGCCCGCCGCCCGCCGCCCGCCGTCCGCCGCCGGCCCGCTTGCCGCGCGCTGCTCCCCGCCACTCGCCCGGGGAGGGGCGGCCCGGCGTCACTCGGGCGTGGCGCCCGCGCGGCCGCGGTGCCGGGCGGCCTTCGCGTTGTTGCCGCAGTGGCGCATCGAGCACCAGCGCCGGCGACGCCCCGGCGTGCCGTCGAGGTAGAGCATGCGGCACTCCGGCGCGTCGCACTCGCGCAGTTCGGCGCGCCGAACCGGGTCCGCCATGACGGCGATCAGGTCGCGGGCGACGAGCGCCCGCAACTGCCGCCCGGTCAGTTCCGGCACCGGCACGAGCACCCCCCCGGGGCCGGTCTCCAGGCGCGGTGCCGGCACCGCCGCCCGGTGCGCGCACGCGTTGACCAGCGCCACCGACGGCAGGGCCGGGGCGGTGCCGCGCAGGTCCGCGGACGCGACGTCGTACAGGGCCTCCCGCAGCAGCCGCAGTTCCGCGACGAGGGCCTCGGTGGCCTCGCCGTCCACCAACCGCACCGCGACGCCGTCGCACCACGCGAGGAGCCGCTCCACGCCGTCGAGGCGCTCCACCCGCTCGCCGTGGCGGCGGCCGAGGGTGGCAACCAGGTTGAGCGCCGTTCCGCCCGCGTCGAACCGCAGGCTGCGCGTCCGGGCCGTGACCCGGGGCCGCGGCCCGGTCCCGCCCTGCACGGCCGGGTCCCTCTCCGGCGCTGTCATCTCCTGCACCCCCACCCTTCCGGAACCGCCTCGGGGGGTTATGCGGCGCCGTCCTCGGGAGCACCCAGGACGTACGGGGAGAGGACGTCGGCGACGGCGCGGTTGCGCGGCACGGGCACCCCCAGTTCGGCGCCCAGGTCGGCCACGGCCCCGCTCAGCCAGGGCAGTTCGAGGCGGTTGCCGCGCTTGAGGTCGTTGTGCATCGAGGACGTCATGCCGGCCGGCAGCGTGTCGCAGAACGTCAGCCGCTCGTCGGCGAGACCCGCGTCCAGGTCCACGCCCCTGGCCCGGCCGACCGCGGCGGCCTCGCGCATCACGTCCCGCAGCAGCGTCCGGGAGCCCGCCGTGCCCCGCACCACCCCGATCGGCTGCCGCACCGCCGAGGTGGTGCCGGACAGGCCGACCAGGAACACGAACTTCTCCCAGATGACCCGCTCGATGTCGGCGCTCACCTCGGCGGTGATGCCCGCCGCGGCGCAACGGTCGAGCAACGCGCCCGCCCGCAGCGACGGTTCGGCGCCGCGGGCCCCGAACTCGCCGAAGACCAGCTTCTGCAGGTCGCCGTGGTGGCGCACCACGCCCGGCTCCTCGATGGAGGCCGAGATGTAGCAGACCCCGCCCATGACGGAGCCCTCCGGCAGGTGCGCGCGCAGCACGTCGTCCTTCTGCACGCCGTTCTGCAGCGAGATCACCACGGCCCCGCCCTCGGCCAGCGGCCGCAACTGCGCGGCGACGTCCTCGGTGTCCCACAGCTTCACCGCGACCAGCACGACGTCGGCCGCCGGGATCGCGGCGATCGACGGCACCACGGACTCCGGCGCCACCCGCAGGTCGCCCAGCGGGCTGCGCACGGCCAGCCCGTGCTCCCTGATCGCCTCCAGATGGCGGCCCCGCGCGACGAAGGTGACCTCGTCGCCCGCGGCCGCGAGCCGCGCGCCGAAGAACCCCCCGACACCACCCGCTCCGACGACGGCAATCCGCATGGCAGTCCCTTCCCATCCCGTCCTTGGTAACCCCTTGGAGGGTTATCAAGGGTCAGCCTAGGACCGTCAGAACTCCTCGTGGTGGCGGGGGTCGCCGCCCAGCCGCCGGTGCGGGGGAGCGGAGATCGCCGCCATCTCCTCCTCGGTGAGCTCGAAGCCGAAGACGTCGAGGTTCTCCCGCTGCCGGTCCGGGTCGGCGGACTTGGGGATGGGCACCACGCCCGACTGCGTGTGCCAGCGCAGGACGACCTGGCCCGGAGTGCGGCCGTGCGCCGCCGCCGCGGCGGTCACCGCCGGATCGGCGAGCAGGTCGCTGCCCCGGCCCAGCGGGCTCCAGCTCTCCACCGCCACGCCCTTGGCCGCCAGCGCGGCGCGCAACTCCTCCTGCGGGAACAGCGGATGCATCTCGATCTGGTTCACCGACGGCAGCACGCCGGTCTCCCGCTCCAGCCGGTCGATGTGCTCCGCGGTGAAGTTGGAGACCCCGATCGAGCGGACCAGCCCGTCCTCGCGCAGCTTGATCATCGCCCGCCAGGAGTCCACGTAGCGGTCGACCCGCGGCAGCGGCCAGTGGATCAGGTACAGGTCGACGTACTCCAGGCCGAGCCGCCGGCGCGACTCCTCGAACGACGCCAGCGTCTCGTCGTAGCCGTGGTGCCGGCCGGGCAGCTTGGTGGTGACCACGACCTCCTCGCGGGCCACCCCGCTGCGGGCGACGCCGCGCCCGGTGCCGGTCTCGTTGCGGTAGTTCGTCGCCGTGTCCACCAGCCGGTACCCGGCGGCGACGGCCTCGGCGACCGCGCGTTCGGCCGTCGCGTCGTCCATCGGGTAGGTGCCCAGGCCGATGCCGGGCAGCGAAGTGCCGTCGTTGAGCGCGTGGACCGGAACCGTGGGCATGGCGTGTCCCCTCATGTCCTGCGTGGCGGGCTGACGTGCCTTCCGGCCAGCCTACGGCGGCCCGGCGATCACCGGCCCGGCACGCGCCCTGTCCGGGTGACGCCCCGGGCGCTGGACAGCGGTCCACGCCGGCAGCACTATGGGAGCGCTCCCATAGGCACTCCCGTCCCGACGGCGATCCGATGGCCCTCCCCCCACACTTCCGGAGACGTCCCATGAGCCGAACCGAGCACCACGCACCACCGAGGCCCGCACGCCGGGCCTCCCGGCGCCTCGCCGCCGCCCTCGCCGCCCTGCTGGGCGCCGCGCTGGTGTGCGCCCTGACGATGATCCCGGCGCCCGCCGCGACCCCGAGCGCCGCCGGTCCGGCCGGCCACGCGCAACAGGCCGCCGCCGCGGCCGACTTCACCGGCAACGCCACCCACTTCGACGGGCTCGGCCAGCCGTACGGCGGCTGCGGCATGCCCCAGTCGGAGCTGGAGACGCAGGACTTCGTCGCCCTCAACGTCTTCAACACCCCAGGCGACTACACGATGTACCCGCGCCCCGTGCCGCCGGACCAGAGCGCGCGGATCGGCGCCTGGGACAACGGGCACAACTGCGGGCGCTGGGTGCGGGTCACCATCGGCGACTACTGCACCGGCACCAACGACGGCGCCCCCGGCCAGCCGTTCTGCCGCAACGGCGCCTGGACCGCCGACTCCTACGACGGCGCCACCCTGACGATGCTCGTCGCGGACAGCTGCGCCGACGCCAACGCCTGGTGCCGCGACGACCCGAACCACCTCGACCTGGCGACCGCCTCCCTCAACCGCTTCACGCAGAACGGCGCCCCGGTCACCGGACTGCCCGACCACTGGAACAACCGCCACATCTCGTGGAGTTACGTCCCCGCACCCGACTACACGGGCGACATCAGGATCGGCTTCCTCCAGGGTGCCCAGCGCTGGTGGCCCGCGATCTCCGTCTCCCATCTGCCCAACGGCGTGCACGGCGTGGAGTACCTGGCCGACGGCGCCTGGCACGACGCGCAGATGGACAGCGACATGGGCCAGGCGTTCATCCTCGCGCCGACCACCTCGGACGGCACCGACTTCACCATCCGGGTCAAGGACGCGTCCGACGCTTACCTGTTCGGCGGCCGCACCTACGCCTTCTCGCTCCCGGGCTCCTGCTCCAGCACCTGCGGTCCCGCGTACACCGCCGTCACCTACACCACGCAGGGCGGCGACAGCACCCCGCCGACGACCCCGCCCACGACTCCTGTGACCACCCCGCCGACGACCCCGCCCACCACTCCTGTGACCACGCCTCCTGCCACCGGCGGCTGCTCGGCCACCGTGCACGTCTCCAACTCCTGGCCCGGCGGCTACCAGGCCGACGTGACGGTGCTCAACACCGGTACGGCGCCCACCGGTTCGTGGGCGGTCCGGCTGGCGCTCCCCTCGGGGGTGTCGGTCGCGAACATCTGGAACGCGTCGGTGGACTCCTCGGCCCCACCGACCACGGTGCGCAACGCCGGCTACAACGGGACGATCCCGGCCGGG
>Ga0123353_10004518_pt1 | contig 17927 bp, 15 predicted proteins | sample TergutLab28metaG_3_FD_92763 | JGI IMG/M metagenome (GOLD analysis project Ga0123353, IMG submission 92763) | Labiotermes labralis P3 segment gut microbial communities from Petit-Saut dam, French Guiana - Lab288 P3 | ecosystem: Host-associated > Arthropoda: Insects > Digestive system > Gut ... | reverse complement strand
GATCTGCCGCCGAAAGCAGTGCTTGAGCAGAAGATAAGAGATATAATGGCAGAGGCGAAAGAGCGCTTAGAACGCCGTAAGTTGCTCTCCAAGGGGGCAGAGAAACAGATCGATTACTTCTACGAATCCAAGGATGATGACATGGAGGATTGATTTGCCGCCGTATGGTTATGAGATTGTTTGAGACTAGTTGATACTGGTTGAGATCGATTGGTACCGAATGGCTGTGTTGAACAAATCAGTCACATCTATGGATTAATATTTTTATTGTGAAGCTGTGTATCCTTGTAACTTGTTGTGATGTCCCAAGTTACAAACGAGGCTTAAAAATGTCGAAAAAAATTACAGAGCTCACTCGCAGAGATATAATTGACATCATAAGATCCGGTCTAATGCTGACGGAAGAAGTTCGAAAAACAGATGATACGGATCGAGAATATTTTGAAACGACTCCTCGCGAGTACAAAATGAATTATTACGGCAGATTAGGTGAGATGGACTTTCTATCAAGAGTATATGATTTAAAGTCTATGTCTTCAACGGATACTCGGTTTACTGATGCAGAAGGAGATATTTGGCAACATACTGTGAACAATGATGATTGGGACAACGGATGGGTATTTACAGATTCGCGATTTCATCTTTCATCAGGTGATGATGAACATCTCTTGAAATTCCTTTGTGAGATGTTCAATCCGTTTGTAAGGGACGAGCGACAACCGTGGAGAACCTTCCTCAATGTAATCAATGAGTTACTAATTCAAGATGGATATGAATTGTATGAAAAATCCCATATTTCTGGAAGGGCCGTGTATGGATGGAGAACCGTTATTCCTAACAGCATCATTATCCATGAAGGTAATCCGATTGCAAATTATGAATTGAAACTAATAGGCGAAGGGTCGTACGCTCGTGTCTACAAATACGAGGATCGATTTTATGATCGAACTTTCGTTGTAAAAAGGGCAAAGAAAGATTTGAATGAGAAGGAATTGGAAAGGTTTAAAAGAGAATTTACTCAAATGAAGCAATTCAGTTCTCCATATGTTGTTGAAGTATATGCCTACATAGATGGCAGCAATGAGTATCTTATGGAGTTTATGGATTTTACGCTCGAGGAATACATTAATAAAAATAATGGAATATTGACATTTAATCAAAGGACACGTATTGTAGTGCAAGTTCTCAGTGCCTTTAGATACATTCATTCAAAAGATCTATTACACAGAGATATTTGTCCAAAAAACGTTTTGATCAAACTATATGAGGATGCAGTAATAGTAAAAGTTTCAGATTTTGGACTAGTGAAGATACCAAATAGTGAGTTGACGTCATTAAACACTGAATATAAGGGATATTATAACGATCCAGAATTGAGGCTAGATGGGTTTCATACATACAATATTCTTCACGAAACCTATGCTATCACTCGTTTGGTTTTTTTCATCATGACGGGTAGGACAAACACAGATAAAATAGACAATAAAGGATTGAAAGATTTTGTATCCAAAGGGCTAAGTTCCGATAAATCAAAGCGCTTTCAAGATGTTGGACAATTGAAATCATCGTTCGTTTCAATAACATGGTAATATCTCAACTCCTACTACCTACTTTCATACTATCGTAGAACACAGATCTATGGGTCACAACATTTCTTTCATCCTTTCGTTGCACACTCATTCTTCTTTCCGGGCCTGCCCCGCTGCACTATCCTCGAAGACCATTATCGTCGGTTTGGGTTTGTTTGTTTTTTGTTTTTCTTTTTTGGACCTCAAACCGACGTAAGGCCTTCTCGGATGGCCGTTCCGAGGGTCAAGCCCTCAGGAGAAAGAAGACATGAGCAATGTAAGCACTGAAGGAAGAATACACAGCAGATCGGACATTCAGACGAATCGCTTCCGCAGTATGTCGAAGGAAACAGAAAAAGTGAATTGCCGGATAAGGAACACATGGTTGTTAAATGAATGTGTGAAAGGCATGAATGATAAAGGAAACCTGACTGGGGAAACGTTAGCGGAATTCTTCTGTTTAATGACAGAAGTGATAGATGATATCGGAATAGAATTCGTTGATGTAAAACTCGTTAACGTCGATTGGAAACTGATCGCAGCACTATATGAGGAGGCTTGAGAATGAGTGAGACACTCACAACGGCATTCCGATCAGTGGGTAAAGAGTATGGATATGATTCAGTAAGCGCAGATTATGAAAGCTTCAAAGAGTTCAAGGTCAAGTGGAGAAGAAGCTGCGGATGGATCGAGTTCGAAGCGTCAGACTACCTGAAAGATGCACCGGAAGATGTACTCAAGGGAGTGGCGGAAACGATATTCTCAAGAATCTCGAGAATGGAGCAGAGAAGGTATTCCGATACGATGCTCGAATGGATGACATCCAAGGATTTCGTGAAGAAGAAACAGCCGACGTATCTCAGAAGGTCGAGGAATCTGACCGGAACACAGGTCGGAAAACACGTTGATCTCGGTGAATCATATAAGAGACTGATCGACATGGGACTGGTATCATACGATGAAGATCTCGTGATATCATGGACAAGACAACCGAACATCAAACGCATCGGATACTGCTCGGTGTTGATGAAGGTAATCGCGATATCATCGCTGTTCGATACACCGTCGATACCTACGCTTGTGTCTGATTACATCCTCTATCATGAACTCATACACTTGAACAGAGGGTTCGATCCGTTCAATCAAAAACACGATACGGATTTCCATGCGTTGGAAAGTCTGTATAAGGAGAGGGATGAAGCGGAAACCTGGCTCAAGAAATTGCGTCTCCATCTGTGAGGTGAACGAAGTGGTAAGTACTCTTGACAGATAGCATAAATTCAGGGAGATTGTCGGTGCTTAATAAACAAGCTATTTCGCACCTTCTTTCCCTGAGCATCCGAGTAGGACAAACGTAATAGTTTATTCATCTTTTTTATTTATTTCCTTTATTGATGAGAGGATTTCTTTCATTTTATTATCCTTTTGAATTCTCGAAAGAACATCCATGAGATTTGAAATGGATCCTATTAACTCACTGTTCCACTCAATTTCTGGAAAGGTTGCCATAAGATTTTCAATAATTTCTTTAATATTATCGCCTGGAACCTTTGAAATAGCTTTTATGAGTTTTTTTCTGGCATCTTCAAATTCAATATTCCAATGAATTCTTGAGAAACCATCTAGGTCTGCTTCTTTGATTCCATTAATCCAGTGTAAAATAGACGGATCTTCTTCCAATTTAAAATTAATCAGAGATTTGCGAAGATAAAGTATCTCTGTTTCTATTCCTTCTCTATCACAGAATTTTTTCAACTCTACTGCTTCGGGGGAAAAATATTCCCCTTCACAACCGATGATGACTCGAGTTATACATTTTGTCAGATTTTTTATTTTTCCAACATTGCCCGTAGAGATAACTCTCCATTCTTTTTCATATTCCCACTCTGGGGATTTTCTTATTACCGCCTCTATTTGGGCATCTTTGTTGTCAATATCCTTCTTAGGAATAATAGGTATTTTCTCCTGATAAACTACCTTGTGTAAGTCTGCATTCTGCAAACGCACCTCACTTAATAATTTTTTAAAATCGTACTCCACACAGAAACCTGTATGGCTATTTGCATAATGGCTCCACATAAGTATATTCAATGGATCTTCAGAAAAACATGCCGCCCGAATTTTTGAAAGTCTGTCTTTTATCTTATCTGTATATTTCTTAGCACGGTTTTCTCTGGCGATAGGTATCAAAAGATCTATTGAAGCCTTCCTAAGACGGTCAGCATCATTCCAATCGATGTCATCATCACTGTACTTCCACTCAATAAGTTCTTTATTTTTCTCATCCTCTATTTCAAACCAAGAATCAAAAGGATCGTTGAAGTCTGTACATGGACCCAGCCACAAATAACCGTCGATTACTTCTTTATATCTCTTCATTGACCTGTAACGATACAGTTTTTCCGGCTCACCGTTGCCCATATTCAGTGAATGTCACGGAATCTAATTAAATTTACTAAAAAACCGTATCCATACTATGAACATTTGATCCTGTATACTTGTCTCATTGTACATCCGCTATCATCTAAGGCCGTCACGCTTAGGAAGCCAAAGTGCCAACATTGTGCCTAAATCCGTTGTCACGTATTCTTTCTCTCTGCGATCCGCCTCACTGTCATATCCTTCAATGAGCTCGTTCTTCTCCAGGATCTTAAGATGATGAGTGATCAGCGATCCTAACGCTTTATCCGACCCTTTGTACGGTCTGAAGAGTTCCATTATCGATCTCTTCAGCACACGCTTCTTCTGTTCCGCCAGATAACTGATGATGATCTTCTGCTTCTCATCCATTCTTTCAGTGTCGGGAATCTTCGGAGTATGTATCTTCTTGATGAGTTCTGACGGAGGGGTGCCCACCAGAGCCATCTTAGCGTCGACGTTGTAGTATATCTGAGCGTCGGTGAAGTAGGATGAAGCACACAATGCCCCCACAATTATGCCCGTTCCGACGGTTATGTTGATGTAGAGCTTCACATCTTTGCTGTTGTCTCTCTTCTCTTCTATTGATATCTCTTTGACCGCTTTGATCACGGAATAATAATCAAAAGGATCGATTTCCTTTGTTTCAATCATCATCTTACCGTTCGCTTTGGATACTACGTCCCTGACGCGATCCAACGTTTTGTTTATCCTTTCATTGTCGTTCCACAGAAGATACAGTTTATCACAGACGAGACCGCCGCCCATTATCGGCTCGAGTATCGGTTCGTGGTCCCACCCAAGAGAACATATGTGCACGTGTCTCATAATAGACAAATATTGTATTTGACTATTAAACGCTTTTTCCATATAGGTTAGAGCCGTCTCTATGTTGATGACCATGAAAAGCATCGAAATGAGTGACATAAGCAGAATGAGAATGAATGAACGCAACTCTGTGACCGGAGGAGTCTGAGATGAACAAGATAAGATACAAGAAGGACATCACAGCGCCTTCAATGTGGCAGGTCTGGTGGGCATGCATCAAGTACGACGGAGCCGATGGTTACAAAAAGAGGCCCGTACTGGTGATGGGGACGGACGGGAATGAATGCACGATTGCGGAGATGAGCAGTAGATCTCCATCGTATAAGACCGACGTACCGGTCATGGATCTGGTGCATGCGGGGCTAACGAAGGAGTCTGTGGTGAAGACACAAACACTGAGAACGATTCCAAAAGACTCCCTGAGGTCTCGTATAGGATATCTTTCTTATACCGACAGGGACCGCGTGAAAAGTGCCGTCGGAACGAAAGGGAGCTGATGGAGTCAATATCATTCGGGGAGGTGGTATCGCATGAGAAAAATTTCAGATGTCAGAAATTGGAAGATAATATATGCTACCAACACGTTAGAGGGGGGGGGGAAGTGAGATATTTGCACAGATTTATGTCCGAACCTGCCCATACCTTTTACACATATGATGAGTTACAAAATCATAATAACGATTTAAGATCCGACGGATTTACAGCGATGTCGTCGTCTCATAAGATGCTTCAAATATCACTATTCGGTTTAATAAATCAGGAGGAGTAAACATGGGAGTTGTACGTTTTAGTTTTGGAACTGCGCGTAACAAGTCCAACGCCGACAGCCTTCTGGAAAAGATAGACTATCTTCTCGAAGAATTCAATCTCAGTTCTGAAGAATTTTTTGATGAGATCCTTATGCATGCCGACGGGTTCTATGTTTCCAGTTCGAACATGGATCGAAGGGGAGAAGTGATAACCAACAATGAGACGGGTTATGAGTTTCTCAAGATTCAAAACTTCTTCTTCAGACTGAATCTTGACGATTATGCGAATAATCTATTGAAAGGCGATACAGTGCTCCTCAAAGGCAACCTGATAATACATAACAATCTCGGAAGTAGCTTCTTGGACGTACGTGACTTTTATCTCGTGAGAGCTGAGGAACAGTCAGATTATGAGTTATTTATCCCTGGTTCGGCAGATTACCGCAATGGGCAAAACGAGTTTTCAGAATACAATGAATCGATAAGTTTGAGCCTTGCAGAAGAAGTACCATTCATCTCAAGCCAGAATAAATTCAGGCAATTCATGACAAATTGGCGCCGTTACCTCGAATTTGAAAAACTGGCCACTCTTGAGACCATGAAGCAATATCCGATAATCGACAATGTTGCTTACACCCCCGTCCGCGAGGTCACGGACAACGCTGCAAACAGATCCGATTTTAAAAATCACATAATTGCGAGAGGGCACGGAAATCTTTTCGTGGGTCACAACAGCCCCAAGTTCAAAGGAGATGAGCAAGAACTAACGATAATGTCAATGAAGGTTGACGGCAGACAGTTCGGCAATACAAAAGAAGAGATTGAAAGAAAAGCGAGAAACTTTGCCAGGCTAGGCCTTTCCGTAATTGGTGAAAAGAGCAGTAAAGCATTCAATGTTCTGATCGAAGAGCTCAGAAAAATCGATGAAAAAAGAAAGGGGGGCAATGAATTAGAAGAGATAAGAGGTTTAGATTTCGACGATTGGTTGCCGCCGTCATACGATGCCAAATCCGGAGACATGACGTTTAATTTCCTAATCGATGATAGAGATGAAGCTCCGGAAGATATCATAAAAAGATACGGTAGATCATTGTTTCTCGCTTATACGGCGACCGGAGACATAGCGTTATACAAACGTGGAAAAGAAGCACTTGACAGGATTGAAAGCGGGGACGTCAAGAACCCGTATTTAGCAGGTTTCATCATAGATCCCAAGACATTTGAGAAGGAGCGTGATCATTTCAATAAGAAGAATGTAAAGTTCGCCTTGGAAAAAGAGTTGAATCCGGACCAAAAAGAAGCGGTCATCAAATGTCTCAACAGCAACAGCATCTTTCTGTTACAGGGACCACCAGGGACAGGAAAGACACAGACGATATCCGAACTTGTATATCAGTTCAACAAAATGGGTAAAAAAGTTCTTCTGTCCTCACAAGCGCACATTGCCATCGACAATGTGATAGAAAGGCTCCTGAAAATGAAAGAGCTAGACATCCTCCCAATAAGGCTTGTACGCGACAATAAGAAGGCCAATAAACTCTACCTGCCCGACAAACTTCTAGATAACCTCTATGAGGCCGCTTACGGGAAATACAAAGGTAAGATTGATGCTTACGAAACCTATGAAAATAATATCAATCAACTTTTCAACGAGTTTACTTCGAATGAATCAAGATATGAGAACATAAGGGCGCGGCTTACGAAGGTTAAGAAAACCGAGAACGAACGCGATCACCTAAAGAGAGAACTTTCCAGTCTGTACTCACTTAAAAACGAGAAAGAATCAGAATACGACGGAGCAGTGCGCTCTCTTACTGTCTTTGAACATTACGTAAGTACAAAATTGAAGTTCGAATCCGTACGCGACGACCATACCTACGAACAGGTACTGAATCCGCTCAAAGATCTGGCTGAAAAATACAATATCGATAAAGAAGAAGACCTGTATAATTACACAATTGCCTTCAAGGAAAGAGCAGGAAGATCTCGGATCGACCGCCTTACCGTTCTTTTAAAAGGCGGCGAGACCCCCGAGGAACTGACCGCCATTATAAAAGAAATAGAAAACTTGGAAGGAAAGAAAAGGACATTCGAAGAGTATGGAGAAAAGTGCCCCGAAGATCTGATTAAACAAATAAACGATAAGTATCAGAGAAAGAAAGAGCTTGATAGAAAATATGAATCATCGGGAGCCAAGGTGGTTAATCTCGCTGGTGAAAAACTCTATTTCACGAAAAAAAGCGGCGATGTAAAAGAAGATATTGAAAAGGAACTGAAAGGTATCGAAGATTTTGTGAAACAATATGATGCAATCCTGTCTAAGATATTCAATGAAAACGATCACGGTTTGCTTTCGGACAAAAGATATGCACTTGAAGATGAGATAAAGAACATTGATGCAAACATCTCCGCCATAGATGTAAAGATTAAAAATATCGTCAAAGACATTGAAGAACAGAACTCTCCGATAGAGGCGGAACACAAACTGCTCAACGAATACTTCGTGAGTTTTTATACAGATAAACTCAACGGCGTCGCCCTGCCAAAGACCGAAACGGATATGTTCACGGGCATAAAGAAATACATCGATTACGAAAAACAGAAATTCGAAGAATACAAAACCAATTTCAAGAAATTTCAGGACATCTATATATCACTCGCAAGCTATCTGGAGGACAGAACGAATTTCGTGAAAACACAGAGAAGTGCATATACGAATGAGCTCCTTAAACGTAACGCAAACGTATTCGGCATCACATGCACCTCAAATCCGTTCTTCGATATGTCCAAGATGTTCGGCGAAAATGATGAGAATGTCGCTCCGGTCAATATTGAAAATGTAGACATACGAAGGATGGATTTCGACGTGGTCATAATTGACGAGGTTTCTAAAGCCACTCCGATTGAGATTTTAATACCGATTGTCTATGGGAAATCGGTCGTGTTGGTCGGTGATCAACGGCAACTGCCACCGATATTCAAATACCGCGACAGTATGTTCGATGACAGGACGCCGGAAGAGAAAAATAGGATGCTGCAAGGTTGGGAGCTCAGCCAATACAGAGATATGGTTGAGTCTAGTCTTTTTGAGGAGATATTCAACAAATTAAATCGCAATCGTGCGACGCTTACCAAACAGTACAGATTCAACGACCAGATCATGAATTGTGTGAATATTTTTTACGATGGTAAGTTGAAGCTCGGAGCAGGCGAGGAACAGAACAACAGAAGACAACACTACCTCGACATCAGTGTTCCGAATTTTAAAGGGCAGATGATGCCCCTTTTCTGCAGAGGAAATAACACATACTGGTTCAATAGTCACACGTGGGCTGACGGAACCGTTGCATACGCAGAGCGCAGGGACGATGAATCATCGTACAGAAACCCTCTTGAAGTCGGCCTTACGATAGAGGTTCTGTTACTTCTCGAGAAAGGTTACGGAGATCTTAAGAATAAGAATCCAGAAGAATATAAAATGGCAGCCGGTGACGGAGAGAAGCCGAACGTTGCTGTCCTTAGTATGTATGGTAAACATATCAACAGCATCTGGGAAGAATTGAAGGCACGAAAGATAAAAAAAGAAGATTTCAAAAATATCCGTGTTGACATCTCTACAGTTGACAACTACCAGGGTAGAGAACAGGACATCGTGCTTGTGAACATGGTCGACAACAACAAGAACGGCGAACCAAGCAAGTTCCTGAGGAAGTTCAATCGTATCAACGTTGCAATCTCACGCGCACGTACCATGTTGATCATGATCGGAAGCAAGGACTATTACAATAACGTCAAAGTGAACGTACCTAACATGGAATCTGGCAAGGACAATTACATCAACGCTTATTATCAGATATATGCTGAATGCCAATCGAGATGGACGGCCGCCGCCAAAATACTGGGAGTTAAAAAGAACGCGAACAAAGAGGAAAGAACCGGAGACAAGAAGGAGGTGAATAAGAAATGAATCTCGGAAACATCAGGATATCGATATTGAGCGATGTCTATAACGTAAGATTTGATCACGCTACGCCTCGTAAGATAGACCTCTTTGCGCTGATGCTCATAGAAATTGTCAAAAACCGTTCTAAATTCAGAGGAAAAAGTATCGAGGATGCGCTTTCGTTGTTAGATATTCCGTCCAATCTCTACAGCATTTTCGAAACGCGATTAAAAGAACTGATGGATAAATTTCCGAATTCAATTGTCTCAGACACAGACTGTTCAGACCTGTCTGTAAATCGCATTTCCCTTAATGTTTCATCCTTTTCGCTGACGAAGAACGGTGAAGAGACATATCTTTCGAAAGAGATAACGGAATCTCCTAAAAAATGGGAGAATGAGTGTGTCTATGATGCCGCAACCGGTAAACTCGCTCCAAAGAATATGGTGAAAAACATCAAAAATGCCCCAGAACGCAGTACCGTTTTAGTACGTATGCCGACAGATTTCGACGAACCGCCAAACGATCTCTTTGCCCGCATTATTTCCAAAACACCGGGCGAATTCATTACGAACGCAACACCCGAGACCAAAATTTTTGAACTCGAAGCTATGCTTGCGTCTGAGGTTGTGACCTCCAACAGCATCGGTATATCCATAGAAAACGGTAAGTTGGAATTTCACAAAAGTAACGAGAAAATCCTGAAAGCATTCTTGGAAACGGATCAAAGGGATAAGAATTCAATCAGTGGGATGTTCCGATACCTAAATGTGCCGTCAACAGTCGTCAACTTTGAAAATGCCTTTTTGGCAGTCGAGGTTCCGCGACCTCAAAGGATGAGAGTGGTGTTCGGTCATAAGAATGCCATAAATGAGGTGGTCGAGTCAGATTTTGTAATAGGATTTGCCGCGGATGATAATGCCCGTTTCATGTCAACACACAAATTTTGTTTTGCAGGAATAACGTCCGAAGGCAAAACACTTGTATACAGATACTGCGAACTGACGGAACACGGATATAAGATTCCAATTGAAGAATTCGATAATTCTGAGAAAAGTTATGGCGACATATTCGAAGACATTTTCGAGATATACAGAGAGCAATTCGAAAACGGAAAGGCCACCAAAGATGTCGTAAAATTCATCATTTTAGCTACACCCGACTCAAAAAGACATGAAGTCATCAAAGCGCTTATGGGTCAAACACAAGATATCAAATCGATACTTTCCAAGGCTAAAACAATCCTTGACATAAGCGATGATAAGATAAAAAAATCCATTACAGATATACTCAGTAAACACATAACAAGTCTGCTGGAAGAAGGTCTGAAAAAGGGAGAGATGGACACAAGCAGAACAATAGAGGTAATGAAGGAATATAATCTCCCCAAAGATGATGTAATACGTATGTTGGCAAGATACACACCAAAGACTAATGACACCATTAATAAATTGCTTGCCGTCGATGAGTCCGTTACCATACAGGCATACGAACTGGTAAAGATGTACAATGATCTACTAAGATCAGGTAAATTATCAAGTGTTTCACACAACGTGAACTTATATTCTGCTTTTGTAGATTATGAAAAACAATACAAAAAATTACAGACACTGGGTCTCGTAAATTACTATGAATACAGGTTCCCAGAGAACTGGGATGCATTCATGAAAGAAGTATATCTTTTGAGAACAATGTTCGGCAAGATAAAGGACAAACTCGAAGAAGACATAGAAAGGGGGGCACAAGACTTTTTCACTCGAGTGGAGGATGACTACGATGCGTACGCACCGGTTGATGAAAAGGCCGTCGAAAAACTCCTAAGTGGCGATTTGCAATCCGTTGTGAGCAAAGGATCCGATATTTCACTCATAGCATATGCGATCAGGCAAAAGTATGAGGATGTTCTACGTGCTGCGGAAAAAACAAAGGATCCGGAAGCGACGAATAATAGGAAAGGAAAAGAGTTGATAGAATATACGGTTCCCAAGGTCGCAGCTGAAACTTACAAACATTGGGTCAACTTAAACAAACTCGGACACAAACAGAAAGATCACCCGCTCTGGATCGGATCCGAAAAGGATCGTCGCAAAGCTCTGACGAATGCACTGAACTTCTACGGTCAGAATCTTGCACCCAAGGGGGGCAAGAAATGAGTCATCTGACTGAAGCGCAGTTCCATGCGGCCAGAATACGCTGTGAAGAGGTCGTAAAGGCCGTCATCGCCCGAATAGACTCATTTGATTTCCGGCGAGAAGTAAAAGAGAAGATCGTCAAGGACTTCGGACTGGACAAAGCGCAGAATGATATCGAGAATGTGGCCTTCACTATATCTTACGATGCGCTCAGAAGATTTGATATGATAGCTACCAGAGCCAACTCATTCCTGTCAGCAGTTCAAACATATGTAGCATACAATTTCAATATGAACGTAGATGATTACCGTAAAGCCGTTCAGGAAGCGGCGGAACTGATTATCAAGACTGGAGATAATATAACGAATACGGCACTCGCATCAACCGACGATGAGTTGCTGAGAACGTATATCCGCGCCGCAAGTTCATCCAAGAAATATTCGACTACAGAGGAATTGTTAGAAGCAGCGAACGAGAGAATGATAAAAAGCAGAACATACCAGAAACGTGCGTTAGAGAACGCTCGTATAATCCTGTTAAATGAAAAAGTAGGAACAAAAAATACAACTGCAGAAGAACTCATAAAAAGAACCAACGAAGAAACACACAACAACGCCGTCGGAAAGGCTGTCCGAAACAGAGTCCTCACAGCGATCATCAAGATAATCAAAGAGCAAGGATTCATCGTCAAGAAGGAAAACGTTGAGGAGTGTGGCGATCATGCCAAGATCTCGTCTATAAAACCAAACGGAGAAGAAGCGAACTTCATAGTACATATGGACGGCAGATTCATTTACAAATTCCATGGCTACGAAGGACTCTCATGTGAAAAGGACATAGAGAATTTTGAAGAAAAATTCGAGAGCATATATGGAATAAAACTGGACGACAAGAAGATAATGTGGTCGAATCCGGATAGATTAGGAAAGATGGCGCATCAGACGATCAACAATAAAAGAATAGGAGGATGAGTTATGGGAGTTACAAGTTCAATAGAGAAACTAAAAAGAGAAATAGCATACAAAAAACTAATATTCATAGACGGGAACGTGCAGGACAACTACCTTTATGACGGACATTTCCTGAACCTCAATGATTACTTGTCCAAAGAACTCAAGTCTACGAAATTGTTCCAGGACATCTATGTTTGGGACAGAATCGAAGGACTTCTGGAGGGTAATGCCTCAGAACTGATTACTCCTCAAACGAAATCAGTTTCAAGCGACAAACAAGTAGACGGATTAGGTAATGATCTGTTTGATGACGATGATGATAAAAAGACCGGCGGACAATTCAAGAGTCCGTCCGACTTTTACTCAATCGTCTACAAGAACCTGCTGAACGATAAACGCAAGGTCTGCTTCATAATCAACTACTCGAACTATCTGTTCCCCGGCGAACAAGGCATGTCCGATTGCGACCGCGAGGATCTTACCAGATTGGTAAGAGGAATACGTGAGCAAAAAATAAAGATGAGTGACGGAGGTAGTGCTGTGATATTCATAACATACAACATCGCACAGATCCCCGTTTCCATATATCAGAACAATCCGGACAGTAAACTCATTACACTAGGAAACCCGGACCGCGATGAACGTAAGGCTATAGTCGAGGGTATATCTGCACATTACCGTTTGAAAACCGATTTGGACAGTGATGAGCAGAGCAGGATAAACCTGATTGACGGTATGGATAACTTCACGGCGAAAGAGATCATGCAGGTCGCTCGCCTTTCACGTACAACAGAGGATTTCATGACAGTGGATAAACTTCTGTCGTTGTACAAATACGGAAAGAAGGACAGCCCCTGGGAAAAGATCGAACCAAAAGAGGTCCGTCAGATTGTTGAGATATTAGGCAGAAGGGTCAAAGGACAGGATGCCGCCATCAAGAAGGTGCGTGAGGTTGTCATACGTGCCAAAACGGGATTGTCTGGTTTACAGCACAGCAAAACTAAGAGTAAACCCAAAGGAGCACTCTTCTTTGCTGGGCCGACCGGCGTGGGAAAGACAGAACTCGCAAAATCACTCGCCGATTTCCTGTTCAAAGATGAGTCCGCCTGCATACGTTTTGACATGAGCGAATACAACCATGAACACAGCGACCAGAAACTGATCGGTGCACCACCAGGTTACATCGGTTATGAAGCGGGCGGGCAGCTGACGAACCAAATAAAAGAGCGCCCATTCTGCGTTCTGCTTTTCGATGAGATCGAGAAGGCGCATCCCAAGATCCTCGATAAATTCCTGCAGATTCTAGAAGACGGGAGACTTACTGACAACAAAGGTGAGGCCGTCCACTTCTCGGAATGCATCATCATTTTCACATCTAACATCGGTGCCAACCGCGTAAGTGTGAATATGGATTACGATGAGATCAAACAGACAATATTCGAATGCATAAAGGACAAGTTCGAGAACGAGATCAACCGTCCAGAACTTCTCGGCAGAATAGGATACAGCAACATAGTAACATTCGATTTCATCAGAGACAAAACGGTACAAAAGGCAATAGCCAGCGGCAAGATAACGAATATCATCGATTACTTGAAAGAAAGCAAGAGGATCAATCTCGTTTTCACGAATAAGGACGAGTTCTTGGACTTCGTAGTCTCAAAGGCCGATGTCAGCAAAGGTGGGCGTGATATCCTCAACAAACTGGAAGATATCCTCATTTCGAAGGTTGCAGACTTCCTATTCGACAACGATGGTTACCTAACTACAGATTCTACCGTTTCGGTAAGATTGGACAAAGAAACGAAAGTGATACATCTTGAGTTGTGAATTCAACATAGCCTGCATAAACCGGTGCACCGAGGCGGAAGGGCCAGGTAAAAGGTTGGCAATTTGGTTCCAGGGTTGCGATAAACATTGCGAGGGATGTTGCAATCCAGAACTCCTGGCCATCCGCCCAGCGCACATAATCTCAATAGATGCACTCCTCAGAGTAATCTCAGAGGCGAAAGAGGAATTCGGAATAGAAGGGGTGACATATCTGGGCGGAGAACCAACCCTTCAGCAAGGGCTTCCAGAACTATCAGCAAAGATTAAGGGAGTAGGGTTGGGAGTGATTCTATTCACCGGCAACACGGTCGAAGAACTTGATGATAAAATAAGATCGTCAGTAGATATGATAATTGACGGACGCTTTGAAGACGGTAAAGTAGATAGTGAAAGGAATCTCATAGGTTCGACCAATCAGAGGATAGTGCATATGACTGGCAGGTATCGATCACACGAAGACTGGTTTTACACACTGAGACCTAAACTTATGGAGATAAACATCTCGGATCGATTGTTCATAACCGGAGATTATCTGAACTAATTTACTCGCTTACGGAAAGCCTCAATTTGTTCTGACAGAGTTCTCCTTCTCCAACGTATCCACGTTCACGGGCTTCCCGTTTGGACATGATGTAGACCTCTGTTATGCCCGATGGTTTCACGAGGTGTACTGTGACCTCTGAACACATTTGCCGCCTCAGCTCCGCTACGTCTTCGTCCACCCACGGCAGTATGTTCATGTCCTCCGGTGTGACCAATTGGGGGATGAATCTCGCGAAATCGAGCAGAGTGTGGCCGTCGTCATCGAGATCCGTTTTGTATTTCAGGTATAGTGCTTCGATCATTTGATATTCTGATGCGCGGCACATCATCGGCGAGGTCTTGATGTAATAGAGATCTTCGTGATGCCGTAATCTGGAACCGTCGTGGATGTAAAGGCTCATGTCCGAGTTGCATTCCGGACACGTTCTGCGTACACGTTCCTTGTATACTCCGAAAATTCGAATGTTTTTGGTGGATATGGCGCCGAAGTAAGATATCGTCTGGAACTTCTGTGTGTATGCTCCGAGGACGAACTGCTTCCAGTTGAAGCCGTTCAATGTGGTTGTGGCGGATTCAAAAGATTGGTCTGGGCCGAAGATGAATTCTTCGGAGTCGTCGAACGGGCCGTCATCGTCTCTGAAGAAGTCATCGAGGGATGTGTCGCCGGAAAGGATCTTCGTTTGTTCACCGAAGAATGATGTGATGAATGTATTTGCGTCGGATTCCCGGGAGTAGGAGCCGAGGCGTATCTGATCGTAATTATCATCGACCGGATAGCTTCCGTCCATGAGGGCTGCGGGTTTGTTCTTGAGATGTTTGTCGTTTACGGTATCGCCTTTGAACATGCTTGTTTCGTCACACTGGCGTATCTCCTTCGCCTTCCAGAAGCGTTTCATTTGCGCTACGAATCTCTTTGACCAATCGATGTCCTTGTCACGCTTGGGGATACGTGCGATTCCGGTATGTGTGAGAAGGTATGCGACCGTGAGGAACGTTGAACGGATCTCTTCGTGTTCGTGGACTTTTATGAGATTGATTGATGGCGAGTATTTGTCCTGGAAGGATTTGGTGTTGAGCCAGCCGTAGCCGATTATGTGAAAGTGCGGGCCTATCTCCCATCTCTTGTTCTCTGTGCTCCATCTCCACGGATGGAACACCATTGCGCCGTTTTTCATTCCTGCTTCTACCATTAGGGATTTTGCTATGTCGCGGAGTTTAGTGAATCCGCGTACGGTGCGGGCCATGTTCACTGCGCCGGAGTCGACGTGGAATGAAAGTACCCAATGGCCGAGAGCGAGGTCCTTCTTGTCCGCTTTCTTTTGTTCTATGGTGCGTTCCCGCTTGATGTTGAGGTATTTGTGGCTGAGTATCTTTGCTTCCGCCGCTTTAGCGCGTCTCAATGCTGCGTCGTTCCAGCATCTTGGACATGAGAGTTGGTAGCAGCAGTGTTTCTTCGCTTTAGCGTAATGATCGTGGTCATGTTCGCACGATGTGATTATCGGTGTGCGTTCATTGTTTGAAGCGAATGTTGTTACGTGGTCTATTCCGCGATCTGTTACGTCTGCCGTCGGTATGTATACTACGTGTCCGCAGTTCTTGAATTTGGCTGATTCGTGGTCTTGGCCTGGTAGATACCAATCGATATGTTGTACTTCTTGTTTTGATGTCCTGTTACGCTTTTGCTTAAACAGTACATTTTCACTATAGGCAGGATACAGGTCGGCGAGGTTTCCGTTGTTGTCTTCAACCTTGATGTCGTAGGGAATGAGATTACCTTGTTCAACTGTCCATGCTACTTTGTGTTTCTTGAGTGCATCGATCTCAGCTGTTGCTCTGGTGTACTCTGAAAAGAAATCGTATTCGAGGGAACGTATGTAGACTTCATCTCTTCGTTCTGCAGAGGGAGGAAGATTACGGCGGCGGTCAGCGATCAACTGATACACCTCAAGAAAGACGCAATGCCCTCGACTGTGCGCAAGCGAGCACAGTCAGGCGTTGCTGATTGAAATGCGAGTGCTGACATACTTATGATGACAAGGAAGCCGCCGTGCACCAATATGCCGAATCCTCCGAATCGGCGGTGTCCTCCCTCGCGTCCGCCGCTGGCTGCGCCGACGCGGGTGCGGACGCTGAGGGCACGACACTGATTGATACGTTCCTTGTCTTCGATTTCGTGAACGTACCTGAACGGAGGGTCTACATTCTGATCCTTCGTATCAGTGTCGCACGGCGGCTTGGGGAGTGCGATCTTCGGATCTCCGAGCAGTTGTGCATGAGAACCTCTGAATGTGAGATTCTTCGTCGGTGAACCGGTATCGAGATCCGTGCGGAACGTCTTGTGTTCCATACGATTTAATGGTAAGAAGCTCACAGAATCTTATGATGAAAAAGAGGCCGATTTAAGATTTGGAATATCGCACGTCTGGACGGGTCTCGGGAAAAACGCCTCCCCGTTCGCCACCTCTTCCTGCCAGCAAGCAATTTTCAAAATCTTAAAATTTTGAGCCTTCTGTTTTACCGACCTCATCCTTCACCAGTTGATAACTGGGGAATTCGATCATAGGCAGTTTTACAGGATTTAACGTTCTGCCGAAAAGGCCAGACATTTTCTGACCTATCTTCCGGCACGCAAAAAGGTCAGAAAATGTCTGACCCATTCTACCCTCATATGTAACATAGGATGTTCCGGCGTTCTTGAGCTTCGCCGATGAGAATCATTTTTAAATTTATTTGTTGAGAACTCGGACAGCTTTTAACCAACAATCGTCCGTAATATGGGAAAAAGATTTTGTCAACGTTGTCGGCAAAATCTTTATAGTCATGAAAAACGAATTGTTTCACCGGCTCCGAAACAATTCTGTGACCCTTTATGTTCGCTAATCTTGCATCATTTGCGCCAATTCTCAGTTCTTAGGCCGGGAACCTGACCGAACTCTTTTACATTGTTCGTCACCAGTATACCG
>Ga0123353_10004517_pt1 | contig 17929 bp, 11 predicted proteins | sample TergutLab28metaG_3_FD_92763 | JGI IMG/M metagenome (GOLD analysis project Ga0123353, IMG submission 92763) | Labiotermes labralis P3 segment gut microbial communities from Petit-Saut dam, French Guiana - Lab288 P3 | ecosystem: Host-associated > Arthropoda: Insects > Digestive system > Gut ... | reverse complement strand
GTTGCTGTTTGTCGAGTTGGAGTACCATTGATATGCGGGCGTCCCGCTCGGCGCTACGCTGGCAGACACAGTCAGGCTGCCGGATATGCTGCCCTGTGTGACAGTTGTGCTTGGCGCTGGCTGGGTGTTGATTGTGATTACCGGCGTCGGGGGGTTAGGGATGGTCAGCATCACAGCGGCGGACGATGGCGATGTCGCGTTTGCGTTTGCAGCGGAGCGGACATAGATTGGGTCTCCGGGGCTCCAGCCACTTAAACTAACCCCTGTATAACCGGGACCAATATTGTAAAGATAATCAAAGCTTGAAGTGGGCGACACGGCATAATAGCGGTTCATGTCAAAACCCCATAGAATTGGTATGCCATTCGACCATTCGATATACAACCCGCCTGGAGCAGCTGCCAGGCTCGGTATCGTGTAAGTCCAAACTACAGACGCAGGTACCGATCCGTAGGCGCTGTACCTTACCTCTACTGCTGTACTGCGCGCTGTGCTCAGATTCGGGTACATATTATGGCTTATGTTTGTGCCGCTTTGATAGTAGTACCAAGTACTCCATGTGTTCGTAAAGTAACGGAACTCCATTGTTGAGTCCAGCGCTGTGAGACAGTGATACAGGCTATTATACCCAACGCCGGTTGGGGCAGGTGGCACAATTACCCAGTTTATTGTATATCTGATTGTATATTCGACCGGTGTTGCCCCGCTCATACGAAGAACTGTGATTTCAACGATGTCTGTGTCACCATTATCTCTTCCTGGAAATAAGTTGGCATTAAACGAAGCATATCTGCGCTGAACCCTAAGCACGTTCATTGTTAAGCCGGATCCATACAATACATGATCAACACCTGTCGAGTTGGTAACTGGTTGTCTTGACTGGCCATTAATGCGATATGCGGTACTAGAATTGTTCCAAACCCACCCCTCATTACTGCCGCTGTTGCCATTGTGTTCGCCATGATCTCACCATCGGAAACAAATATACGCAGCATCACTTGGGATTGTAAGAGTTGCATTTAGGTAATTTGAACCGGGCTGCCCGGCATATGTAAAACTATCAGGAAGAAAATTCCCAGTATTGGCGTTTGTGGAGTATCTGCCATCGTAAATTGTCAGCCCTGCTGATGTTGGGTCAGGAGACCAGGCCAGTGCCGGCGCTGGCAATATGCTTGTCACCATGATAATAGCTGCGATTATTGATAATACACGTTTTTTCATGAGCTGTTCTCCTTGTATTTTATTGTTTGAGCATCATTTAACCAGAGATCTGTTCAAGCCTTTCAACGCATCATGTAAGGAAGACATCATCTCGTCATTATACAGTTTGTTCCCACCGCAGAATGAGAGCCAATGATCGACCTCGGCCTCAATGTTTGAATACTTAATAAATGTCTGATACCGATTCCCATTAAAGGTGTCATTCGATTTTTTCATGGTTTCAAAATCCGCCGGTTTATCAAGCATGGCTTCATATATCTTTTGAAATTCTCTGTCAAAAGCATTTATTTGACTCGTTATCATTGATTCTGGATTGAGCTTGCTGTGCTTGTACATTTTGATTTGAATATAACCTACGAAGCCGTATCCATAATCAAGAGCTTCAACGCCCAACTGCCACAACTCCCGCCCCATAAGGATACATTCCCTGAGCGTCATGGTTTCCGGGTATTTGCTTCGCACAGCTGTACGCATTTCGCTGTCGGACATACCGGCGTAACCTTTGGCTTCTATAAGGGACTTCGGAGATAAATGATTTACAGTAATACCATGATCCCGAAGCATAGAATAAAAACTACTAGAGGCACTGTAGGGGCTAAGATGGTGGGCGTATTCTATATCACCAGCTCCGATTCCGCCATGGATTATTGATGGCTCCAGGAAGTCTTCGCCCAAATATTCCTTAAAAACTGATTCGATGGTATTGTAGATCTCGCTCTTTGTCATCTCGCTCATGTCAATGTTGTGAAGGATAACACTCCGCGTGTATCCAATAACATCTTCAAGAATATCGGCATTGGGTATGTCATAGATGCTCTCGTACTTTCTTATGGGGACACCTGTGGCTGGTTTTGATACCAGAGGTTCGACAGTTGATATTGTTATAATGGGAAGGTCTAAAATACTAACGATCTTGCCCAATACGGCATCCCCCGAAACGCAGGCAGACGGGGTTGCAGCGGCTGGGTAGCTGGTGTAGGGCGATTCCGGCTGGGTGGGGATGTATGCGTCTTGTTCCCAAGGAACAGCGGCTGCTTGACTTGTGGTGGCATGCGCGGTCGCCGCCGCTGCTTGTTTCAGCGTAACGATTTCGGGACGTGCGGGCGGCGCAGATGAGATAGTCATAACTTGTTTGATCCCCCTTTCATCATATGTGGATTTTTCCCATATATGGTACATTGATAGTTCTGGTTCGCTCGTGCTAAAAATGCTTTGTGTGGTTATACTTCCCACTTTCACAAGTATATTTCAACTAATATGTTTTCATATAAAGAGCAATAAAAAAGATGATAACTTGCTACAACTGGGAGAATCAACAGAGACTTCCTTGTCATGCATTATCGTCTTACGAGATGCTTTCCTTTTTAAGAGAGGTGACTTTCGTTGAGACAGCGGCTCCATCTATATTATCGTAATCTAAGCAAAAAACTTGACTACTTTTCTTTATAATAATCCACCGCTGACAAGGAACAGAAAAAGTGCAAACCTGAGAAGAATATGTCATTACATCGCCCGTATCGTTACTCGGAATGGAATGTTTTATATGTGAAAGTTACCACTGAGCAAAACCTGCCTGTTACTCAGAGGTTTCCATTGATATCAATTCAGCGTCGGCGTGGGCTACCATGAAACGCACGATTTCATCGAGCATCCGCTTCCTGTGCGCCGCATCGCATGATACAACCGCAATGCCGATCGTCAGAGTTTGGTGGATATCCTGAGTATCGATCTCCGCGATAGCCACGCGGAATCGCTGCTGTACCTTGTCAATAATGCTTCGGCAAACCTGCCGCTTGTCTTTCAGCGACGTCGAATGCGGTATATAGAATGTTAGTTTCGCAGACAAAGTGAACACCTGATCAACCTCCCGGCTCCGGAAGCCTTATTGTCAAGCGAAACGAGCGTCGCGCCGCGCATGTGCGGCATGACCGAGTGAGCGCAGACATCATAAGGTATAATACCGTGGGGCTCTGCCCACGTTAGTATTGCTTAAACCAACAGGCAGAAAAAGCAAGAATATCAAATTCGTCCGCGTAGCGGACACAACCATTCTGACTTCTGACTCCTGACTTCTGACTCCTGACTTCTGACTCCTTGCAAACGACTTTAGGTTGCGGACGCAGTCTGCCGTATGGTATACTGTAGCAGCTACGGGGACAAGGATGGGGCGGGCTTGATGAAAGTATCAGTTATAACTATGCACAACTTCCCAAATTACGGATCTGTCTTGCAGGCGTTCGCCACTCAGGAGAAACTGAAGGAGTTCTCCTGCGACGTGGAAATAGTGGACTATTCAGGCGGGGAGAAAACTATAGGGCGCGGCTTTGCCGGGTTTTTGCTGACGGGTTTTCGTTCCGGTCCGGTAAAGGCGCTCGCCCGGCTTCCGGTCCGGTTGCGGCAAAGGAGCGTATATGGAGGCTTTGCCAGGCGCTACCTGAACACCACTGCAAAACGGTATACAACAAAAGAAGATTTTTCGGGTTTCCCGGTCCATGACGGACTCTATTGTACCGGAAGCGACCAGGTCTGGAATCCTTTTTTCGAAGAAAACATGCCTTTTTTTTGGGTATTTCTCCCGGACAGCGCGCGCAGGTTTGCATTTGCGGCCAGTTTTGGGAATCATGTGGAAGACCGCCTAACCCGGGAAGAGGTCGACAGGATCAAAAAACTTGTCGGGTCGTACGAGCATATTTCGGTAAGGGAAGAACGCGGCCTAAGAATTTTGGCGGAGCAGCTTGGTTATCGAAGCGCCGTTCAAATAGTCGACCCGACACTGGCGATGCCGCCTGAATTCTGGAGAAGGCTCGCTCCGCAACCAGGCGTTAAGGGCGACTATATTCTTGTGTACAAACTTGGAAAAAGCAAGCTGTTCGACGCCGTGGCAAAAGACGCGTCAAGGCGGACAGGGCTGCCTCTCGTCCGTTTTTGCAGCCAAAGCTTCGGGCAGCTTGCGCTCCGGGGCGGGAAGAAAATAATCCTGCCCCCGGTGCCCCGGTTTATTTCCCTGATCGATAACGCGAAGTATGTCATAACCGACTCTTTTCACGGCGCGGCTTTTGCGATGAACCTGAACACCGAGCTTATCGTGTGCCGCGAAGAATATGAAGGCGGCCGGATAACCGGTTTTTTAAGGATCGTCGGGCAGGAGGGCCGGTTTATAAGGAGCTGCGATGAACTGTCGGCCCTTGACCTGCAGACCGATTTTGGCCATGTAAACCGGGTCCTGGCGCAGGAACGCAGGCGCGTCGACGTTTTTCTCGGCGAAGTGTTCGAAAAGGAGTAGCATATATGAATGTTACCGTACTCCCATGGCTTGATATAATGAATTACGGTTCTGTCCTTCAGGTGTTCGCTGTCCAGAAATTGCTGGAGCAGTATGCCGGCAGGGTCGGGATAATCAATTACAAGCACAACTCGCGGCTAAGGGACGCCTTTTCGAGCGGTCTCATGCGATCGGCCAACAATCTTCTTTCGTACGTTTTTTTCATGCCTAATTTCCGCAAATTTGAAAAGTTGCTGAACATTACCGGGGGCGCCTGTTATACCGAGGAGGATTTCGCGGGTTGCGACGCCGGCGCCGACATATTCTGCACCGGCAGCGACCAGATCTGGAACATGAAAAACGGATCGGATGTGTTCGGGGCAAGGTTCCTGTCCTTCCTCCCCGAAGGCAAACGGCGATTCGCATTGTCCTCCAGTTTTGGAGACAGGATAGATGAAACCGTGCTCAGCAAGTCCAGGGAATGGATCCACAAGTTTCAGCGGATCTCTGTCCGCGAGGACGCCGGGCTTGCGATTTTGAAGGAGCAGTACAACTACGGCGATGCCATCCAGCTTGTCGACCCGACTTTGGCCCTGCCGGCCGGGTTCTGGCGGTCGTTTGCGCCGAAACCAAGGGTTGGCGGCGAGTACATCCTCATATACGACATGATGAACAACAAAGGGTTTTATGAGTACGCGAAAGAGATGTCAAAAAAAACCGGGCTGCCGATCGTTCATTTGTGCCATAGGTTTTCGCGCATCTTTTTCTGCGGCAAGAGCATACTTATACCTCCCTTCTTTGACTTCATAACTCTCATTGACAACGCGAAATATGTCCTGACAGGCTCGTTTCACGCCACCGCTTTCTCGATGCTTCTAAACACCGAACCGATTTGCGTTCTGCACAGCAGGAATCCCGGCCGCCTGGTCAGCTTCCTGCGGCTGGTCGGGGCGGAACACCGCGCTATTAAAGATTTCAGCGACTTTGACGTTCTCGGCCGCGACGCCGACTTCGCAAGCATAAATACTATCCTCGAGCACGAACGCCAGCGCGTCGCTGATTTTCTAAGCGGGATTTTTCAGACAAGGTGTAATGCGATATGACGTCAGTCACAAATCCGCAAAAATGTACAGGCTGCCTGGCTTGCCGGCTGATATGCCCTGAGGAGTGTATCGGAGCGGCGGAGGATAGCGAGGGTTTTGCTGTTCCGCAAATAGAAAGCTCGCGCTGCCTGGAATGCGGCTTATGCGTTTCCCGCTGCCCCGAAAACAGCGCCCCCGGCGCCGGCTTGAGTGGGTGCCTCAGGGTTCTGGCCGCAAAAAGCAAAGACGATGCGATCCTGCGATGCAGCGCCTCCGGCGGAGTTTTCGCCGGTCTCGCCAAAAAAATACTGGAAACGCCTGGGAATGCTGTTTTCGGATGCGCCTATGATGAAAACCTCGCCGCAAGGCATATATGCGTGACCGACCCGGCGGGATTGCCGCGGCTGCAGAGTTCGAAATATGTGCAGAGCGATACCGGCGACACGTATTTGCAGGCAAAGGCGCTGCTGGACGCCGGGAAAACAGTCTTTTACACGGGCACTCCATGCCAGATCGCGGGCCTGCGCGCTTTTCTGGGCGCCGCACGCGACAACCTCCTGACCGCCGACCTGGTGTGCCACGGGGTGCCTTCGCCTCTGTTGTTCGCGAAGTACTTGCGCTGGCTGGGCAGGAAGCATGGCGGTCAAGTGATATCGTATAATTTCCGCAGCAAAGAAAGGGACGGGTGGGGGCTGACGTCCAGGGCCGTCATAAAAACCGGGTCGAGAAGCAAAACGCGCTTCATCAGCCCGTATGCCGACCCGTATTATGACAGCTTTCTGAACTGCCGCACTTTCAGGGAGTGCTGCTATACCTGCCGGTACGCGGGCAGCCGCAGGGCGGCGGATTTTTCGATCGGGGATTATTGGGGCATCGATAAGGTCGACCCTGGATTTTTTGATTCGAAAGGCGTATCTGTCGTCCTGATAAACACCGACAAAGGCGCCCGCTGGTTTGAAAAGGTTGCCGGCGGCTTTGACACTGTCGAGACAGCATTCGCCGACGCGGCCTCGCACAACATTAACCTGACAGCGCCCTCCTGCAGGCCCGGGCTTCGCGACTGCGCATACGACGGGGTAAGCGGCGCCGGAGCTGGCTTCTTTAGGAGTCCGGCCTATAGGATCAGGAAGGATGTATATTTCAAGACCCTCGTCAAGACGGGCTTAAAGCGCATACTGCCCCCTGCGGCGATAGAAAAGTACCGCAATGTGAAACGGATGGTGCGCATGTGACAAAATAACGTGGACATATGCTACTGAATATTGTAAAATCGATGCAACTATTCAGGAGACGTACTTCCGGCACAGGTTGGTTACAGCCAATGCACGGGCACTGCGGCGGAAATTTGTGATAACTGAATAAGTTTGTGTGCAGGCTGTAACCATTGCGAGCCTTGAAGGATACCTCCTGAACAGACACAAATCGATTGACTATATAAGGCATTGAATTACAATAATAAAGAAAAGACGGCAACACAAGATGCAGAATGATTCTATTCACTGGGCAGTACGACTTTTGAGAAGGACGGTGCCTTATGATACGAAAGTTTTCCGGGGGCTCTATTATATATATATCCGGTTGACGTCGGTATCGAGACTGAAAAAAAAGCGCGTTTCCGGGCTGGATATCCAGATACACGCGGCGGACCACTGCAACTTGCAATGCAGGGGGTGTGACGCTTTCTCTCCGCTGATAGAAAAGTGTTTTCTGGACATGGATGTCTTCAAGAAGGACATCTCGCGGCTTGCCGGGCTTACGCACGGAATTATCGGGACATTGTCCATAAGCGGCGGAGAACCGACGCTGCATCCGGAGCTGCCTGAAATACTCGATTTCGCCCGCAGCCACTTCCCCGGCCAGAAGCTGCAGATCATCACCAATGGCATCCTGCTGGAAACCGCGCATGAAGATTTCTGGGCGAAGTGCAAACACAACAATATTACGATATCGCTGACGTGCTATCCCATCAATCTGAATATCGACAAAATCAAAGAACTGGCAATGCTGCATGGCGTCGACCTGGTTTTTCAGGACGATACCGACGTACGGGTCAAGACGATGTATTTTACCCCGCTCGACCCTTCCGGAAAGCAGAACAATAAAGTCAGCTATAGATTATGCTTTATGTCAAACAGCAGCTTTGTGCTTGAAAACGGGAAGCTGTACACATGCCCGACGATTGCGCACATAGAGCATTTCAACCGGTTTTTCAACCAGAACTATGCCGTTTCATGCTCCGACTACATCGATATCTTCAAGGTCAATAGCATTGAAGAAGTGCTTGACTTCTTCTGTACGCCTATGCCTTTTTGCAGATACTGCAACAAAAAGGCGCGCGTCTCGGGGGTCAAGTGGGAACCGTCAAAAAAGGAGATATCTGAATGGGTTTAGTTTTTTAATCTTTATATGTGAAATTGTTTGTCATTTTTCATCACTTGGTGTATAATATTTAACACACTAAATTTACACAAACTATAAAAAGCCAAGGAATGTATGATATGAATGACAATAATATTACGAATGACCTACCCATATACCTTTTTCACCAGGGCACGAATTACCGTTCTTTCGAATTTCTGGGTTGCCTGTTCGACTCTGCTACCGGCGACGCGGTTTTTCGCACGTGGGCGCCCGGAGCTAAAGCCGTCCATCTTGTCGGCGATTTCAACAATTGGGACGACAACGCCACCCCGATGTCGCGAATCTCCGACGGGGGCGTCTGGGAGGCTCTGGTCAGTGGCGTCTGCACCGGCGCGCACTATAAGTACCTGATAACTTCAGGACGCGACTGGCGGGTCTTTAAGGCGGATCCCTATGCCTACTATTCGCAGACTGAAGGCAGTACCGCTTCCATGGTATTTGACCTGAACGGATACGAATGGGGCGATAGCGCTTGGCAGGAGAGCGTTTGTCAGGAGTCTGTTTATGATAGGCCTATGAACATATATGAAGTTCATTTGGGCTCCTGGATGCGTGCAGACGAGGATCAGCATTTGAACTACACCCAAATCGCCGATCGCCTCATCCCCTATGTGAAGGAGATGAACTACACTCATATCGAACTGCTGCCTGTTATGGAACATCCTTTCGGCGGGTCGTGGGGTTATCAGATAACGGGTTACTATGCCCCGACTTCACGGTTCGGCACCCCCCATGATTTTATGCGTTTTGTCGACCTTTGCCATCAGGCCGGGATCGGGGTCATTCTCGACTGGGTGCCGTCGCACTTTCCCAAGGACGAACACGGGCTCATCGACTTTGACGGAGGTTCCTTGTACGAGTGTCACGGCCTGGACCGGATAGAGAACTGGGAATGGGGAACACGCTGTTTCGACTACGGCCGGACCGAGATCCAGTCGTTCCTCGTCTCTAACGCCATATACTGGATCGAAAAGTATCACGCGGACGGCCTTAGGGTCGACGCGGTCAGTTCCATGCTCTATCTCGACTACGGGAAAGGTGCGGGGCAATGGCTGCCAAACACCAACGGCGGCAACGAAAACCTCGACGCTGTCGCATTCCTCAGGAAACTGAACAAAGCCGTGTTCAATGAGTTCCCGAACACCATGATGATCGCCGAGGAGTCGACCGCCTGGCCGCTCGTGACCAAGCCGATACAGGACGGGGGCCTGGGTTTCAACTTCAAATGGAACATGGGCTGGATGAACGACATGCTCGAGTATGTCGAAGTCAACCCGGTATATCGAAAAGAGATCCATAACAAGATCACGTTCTCGTTCATGTACGCGTTCAGCGAGAACTACATACTGCCGCTCTCGCATGACGAGGTCGTTCACGGCAAGAAATCGCTTTTGAACAAAATGCCCGGGGAGTACGAAGACAAATTTGCCGGCTTGCGGGTATTTCTGGGATACATGATGACCCATCCGGGCAAGAAGCTGACCTTCATGGGCGCGGAGTTCGGGCAATTCCGCGAATGGGATACGGAGTCGGGGCTCGACTGGCTCCTTCTCGAGTATCCGATGCACAGCGACCTTAAGCGCTACGTCAAGGAGCTGGGCGCGTTTTATCTCGCGACTCCGGCGCTTTGGGAAATCGACTATTCCTGGGACGGGTTCCGGTGGATCAACGAAAACGACAGGGATCTGAACATCATCTCTTTTACCCGCACGGACAAAAAAGGCCGGAACCTCATCGTCCTTATCAACTTCGCGCCGGTGACGAGGTTTGACTACTGCATCGGCGTCCCGGAAAAAGGCGTCTATACGGAGGTTTTCAACTCCGACTTGCAGATATACGGCGGATGGGGCAACAAAAATGAGGATCTGCGCACCGTCAACGTCGACATGCACGGTTTCAAGCAGAGTCTGTGCCTCACGTCTCCCCCGCTGTCTGTGGTTTGCCTGCAGAAGAAAACCACAAGTAACAAAACAACAACCAGCAAAACAACAAACGGCAAAACAACAAACGGCAAAACAACAAACAAAAAGTAGCATTATGAATTATGAATTTTAATATCAGGGGGTGTGTTTATGGGCTTGATGGAACATAAGGAGTGTATCGCCATGCTACTGGCGGGCGGCAGGGGGTCCCGGCTCGCGTCGCTTACGGAGCTGATTGCCAAGCCTGCCGTGACATTCGGCGGAAAGTACAAGATCATCGACTTTCCGCTGACAAACTGCGCGCGCTCGGGCATCGATACCGTTGGCGTTATGACGCAGTATCAGCCGCTCCTTCTGCATAACTATATCGGGAAGGGGCAGCACTGGGACATGGACACGCTGATAGGCGGGGTATCTATACTGCCGCCGCACAGCAAGCCGGGCAGCACGGCGTGGTACAGCGGCACCGCGAACGCCGTGTTTCAGAACCAGAATTTCATCGAAACATACAGCCCCGAGTACATGCTCATCCTGGCGGGGGACCATGTTTACAAGATGAATTACGGGATCATGCTCGAATACCACAAAAAAATGCGCGCCGACTGCACGATCGCCGTCATCGAAGTCCCGATGAAGGACGCCCACCGTTTTGGCATAATGAACACCGATGAGGACGACAATATCACGGAATTCGCGGAAAAACCGGAAAACCCGAAAAACAACCTTGCGTCCATGGGCATCTATATCTTCAGTTGGAGGGTGCTGAGGGAATACCTCAACGAGGATGAGAAGGACCCGAAATCATCGCACGACTTCGGGAGCGACGTCATCCCCGCCATGCTGCGCGACGGGCTGAAGCTGGTCGCCTACCGTTTCGACGGCTACTGGAAAGATGTGGGGACAGAGGAGAGCCTATGGCAGGCGAACATGGACCTGCTCGACGACATGCACCTTGGCCTGGAGGACTGGCACATATTCTCGGCGACCGCGGGCAGGCCGCCCCATTACATAGGCCCCACCGGCAGCATCAAAAACGCGCTCATCACTGAGGGCTGCGAGATTTATGGCAGCGTTGAAAACAGCATCCTGTCCGTGGGCGTCATCGTCGAGGAGGGCGCGCGGGTACGGGACAGCGTGATCATGGATAACTCGGTGATACGGAAAAACGCGATCGTAAACTATGTGATCCTGGATGAAAACACGGTCGTCGAGGAGGGGGCCGTAGCCGGCGAGCCCCTCAGCACCGGCAGGCTGACAGTATATGAGCGGGGCGCAGTCGTGCAGAAAAAGGCGCCCCTAAAAAGACGGAAGAGCGATTAAAGGAAGGGTGGATTATATTTATGTATACTGGGCTTTGCCTCTCAGACCCGCATCCGGACCGCGCGGGCGACGGGAGCCCGATGAGGACTCTTTCCGCCGCGCGGTTTGCCTGCAGATACCGGCTCGTTGACTTCATGCTCTCGAACATGGTCAACTCGAGGATATATACCATCGGGATGATCCTGAACAGCCATTATCAATCGCTTATCAGCCATATCGGGGTGGGGAAGGAATGGGACCTCGCGCGCAAATCCGGGGGCGTCGTGTTTTTCCCGCCCTACCACGCGGACGAGCGGAGGAGCGTCAACAGCGAACTCGACGGCCCGCTGCAGAGGGCTGTTGAATCGCTGGTCGAGGCCACCGCAGAGTACGTGGTCCTGGCCGACAGCAGCGTCGTGTATAACATGGACTACCGCACGGCGATCGAGGCGCACAGGAACAGCGGCGCCGACGTCACCGCGATATATACCAAGAAGCAGATAACACCGAGCGAGCGCGAGAACTCGGTCACCTTCACTATCGACGAAAGCGGGCGCGTCACGCACGTCGACAGGGCGATCAGCTCCGTCGACATATCGAACATCTCCCTGGGCGCCTACGTCATGCAAAAGAGGTTCTTCATCCAGTTGACGGCCGGCGAGAAGAACTGCGGCATGCTGCGCTTCTCGCGCGTCCTCGTCGCCGAGGCCCTCGAGCGGCTGAATGTCATGGGTTTTGAGTTCAAGGGTTACTCGGCCCATATCTGCTCGGTCGAGACATTTTTCCACTACAATATGGAAATGCTCGACATCGGGAAAAGGAACGAGCTTTTCGACTTCGAAGGCAGGAGGATTTCCACGGATAGAAGGGATTCCTTACCTACCAAATACGGGAAGCAAGCGGAAATCAAGAATTCGATCATCGCGGACGGCTGCCAGATCGACGGGACCGTCGTGGACAGCATCATTTGCAGAAATGTGCGGATAGGCGCAGGCGCGGTCGTGCGGAACTCCATCCTGCAGGACGACACTGTCGTCGACAAGAATGCGTCGCTCGATTGCATAATTGCCGACTGCAATGTAATAATCTCGGAGAACCGGGGAATGATGGGCTATCGCACATATCCGGTCTATATCGAGAGGGGCAGGGTCATTTAATAGAAAGGATTGGACACAAACATGGGTAAAAGCAAGAAGAAACACAAGATACTCTTTGCGGTTTCCGAGGTCGTCCCGTTCATAACGACCGGCGGTATGGGGCAGGTCGCGGGCGCCCTCGCCAAAGCGCTGGTCGAGAACACCGACGATCTGGACGTCCGTGTCGTCACTCCGCTTTACGCGTCGTTTCGGGACAGGTACGCCCACCAGTTGGAATATGTGGGCGATGCAGAGGTACGGCTTGCATGGAGGACGATCTATTGCGGCGTGCTTATGTTGAAACAGGAAGCGGTCACTTATTATTTTATCGACAACCGGCGCTATTTCGACCGCGAGTGCGCGTACGGGTACTACGACGACGGGGAGCGCTACGCGTTTTTCTCGAAAGCTGTTTTTGCATTGATAGAACTCACGGGTTTCAAGCCGGACATAATCCACGCGCACGACTGGCAGAGCGCGCTTGTGCCTGTCTACCTCAAGACCCATTTCTCAGAGACCATGGGCGATATCAAGTCTGTCTATACGATCCACAACATGGAATACCAGGGCAAAAACCCGCACGACATCGCATATGAGGTCTTTGATATCCCGGACTATCACCGGGGGATCGTCGAATACGACTGGTGCATCAACCTCACTAAGGGCGCCATCGTCTGCGCCGACAAGATCACGACGGTCAGCCCCACTTACGCCAGCGAGATCCAGATCGACGGCGGGTACGGGCTCGAGCCGATAATAAGGGAGAACAAGTACAAGCTGACCGGCATACTCAACGGCATAGACATGAAGGCATACGACCCGGCGACCGACCCGCTCCTGAAGAAGAACTACACCGCGGACGCCCCGGGAGGCAAGGCTTTTAACAAGCGCAAGCTTCAGAGTTTATTCAACTTGCCCGTCGCGCCGCATAAAATGCTGATTTGCGTCGTATCCCGGCTCGTGTCGCACAAGGGCATCGACCTTATCACATACATGCTCGACGAGCTCCTCGGCCTGGACGTCCAGTTCCTGCTCCTGGGGACGGGCGAGCACAATTATGAGCTTTTCTTTGAAGAAAAGGCCGTGCGCCACCCTGACAGGGTCGCCGTCAGCATCGCGTTCAACCCCGAGATAGCGGGCATGATCTATGCCGGCGCCGACGCCCTGCTCATGCCTTCGCGCAGCGAGCCTTGCGGCCTTGCTCAGATGATCGGCTGCCGTTACGGTACGATCCCGATCGTCCGCAAGACAGGGGGGCTGAAAGACACGATCCGCGACTGCCGCCTCGGCGACGGGAACGGCTTCGTCTTTGAGGAATATAGCGCAGGGGCGCTTTATGATACGATAGTGCAGGCGCTCGACCTTTATACGTACCGCAGCGACGACTGGAAAAACCTCATGCTGGCGGCAATGAAATGCGATTTCGGCTGGGAACTGTCGGCGAAGGCGTACGCAGACCTTTATAGGGGGCTGATTCCGGGATGACAATGTATATTTTTGATGAGAACGACGAGTTTTATCGTTGCCCTGCCGGGGCTTTGAAAGCGCCCGGTGTAATGAAGTTCAGCATCAAGCTGCTTCGAAGCGCCACGTCCAACCCGAGGATATTCCTCTACCCCGACAGCGGCGGCACGCAGGAGACGGTGATGCAGTTCGACCATGTCACGGGGGCTTACGACGTCTATTCGGCGGAGGTGAGCATCGACGCCCCCGGATTGTACTGGTACAGTTTTCTGATCGACTCGTCGTATGGCGCTTCGTTTTCTGTTCCGGAGCTCGCCGGCAGTTCATATCAGATCACCGCGTATGCCCCCGCCGATACGAACCCGGACTGGATCCAGGGAGGGGTCATATACCATATCTTCATCGACAGGTTCGCGCGAGGCGACCCGGGCATCGAGTTCGAGCGCCGGAGCGGCCGCGACAGGCGCAAGGGGCGAGGGAACGCGTTCGACGCCGATGACGACCGGCGCGACGAGTACGACCGGCGCATGGGGGGCGAGCGCTGCGCGGGCGACTTCCTGCCGTACGCCAACAGGCCCGGGGCGGTCCTGAGGCCCGACTGGGGCGGGTGCCCCTACTTCCTGCCGGACGAGCGGGGCATAGTGCACAACAACGACTTTTTCGGGGGGAACTTATACGGCATCGTTGAGAAACTGCCTTATCTCGAGGAGATGGGCGTGACCTGCATCTACCTGAGCCCTGTCTTCGAGGCGGCGTCGAACCACAAATACGATACCGGCGATTTCCTGAAGATCGACTCCGGCTTCGGAGGGGACGAGGCCTTCGAGCTCCTGTGCAGCGAGGCGGGCGAGCATGGCATGAAGATCATACTCGACGGCGTTTTCAACCATGTCGGGATCGACAGCAAGTATTTCAACAGATACGGCAGGTATGCGGGCCCCGGCGCATTCCAGGGCAGCCATTCGCCCTACTACGACTGGTTCACTTTCCATGAGGACGGCAAATACGACGCCTGGTGGGGCATCGACCTCCTGCCGGCGCTGAACAAGAACAACGAAAGCTGCAGGAACTACGTTTGCGGGGAAGACGGCGTCATCGCCCACTGGACGAAAAGGGGCGTAGCAGGCTGGAGGCTCGACGTCGTCGATGAGCTGCCGGACGAGTTCCTGGACCCGCTCTGCAGCGCGATGAAGCGGGAGAACCCTAAAGCGCTGATCGTCGGCGAGGTGTGGGAGGACGCTTCCCACAAGATCGCCTACAGCGTCAGGCGGCGCTATTTCATCGGCGGGCAGCTCGACAGCGTGACGAACTACCCTCTGAAGGACGCGCTGATCGCCTGCGTGAAGGACGGCAATGTGCTGAGGCTGGCGGACACGATGGCGGCGCTGTGCAGGAATTACCCCGCGAACGTCCTGAATTCGCTGATGAACATCATCGGGACGCACGATACCATGCGCATCCTCACCGTGCTCAGCGGCGCCTGGTACCCGGAAGGAAAGACGGCTATGTCGCAGTTCCGCCTGAGCGGAGACGAATTGGAGCTGGCAAGGAAACGCCTCAAGCTGGCGTCATGCCTGCAGTTCACGCTGCCGGGCGTCCCGTGCGTCTATTACGGCGACGAGGCCGGGATGGAAGGCGGCGGGGACCCGTTCAACAGGCGGTGCTACCCGTGGGGGCAAGAGGATTGGGAGCTTATCGAATGGTATAAGAAGCTGGCGCAGATCCGCAGGGATGAACCATGCTTCAAGGATGGGAAGTATGATCTGACGGAAGCGCGGGCGGGCGTGTTCTCGTTCACGCGCGGCGGGGGCGCGGGGCGCGTCCTTACGGCGGTAAACCTTTCCGAAGAGGACAGGGGCCTCGTTGCCGGCGGATTCAACTATGATCTTCTGAAAAATGAACCTGTTTCCGAGTTGATAGTAAAAGCCGGCGAAGCGGCGATTTTTGCGGTAAGATAACAGGGAAAGGATCGATTTGATGGATTTACAAGATAAAAAGGTTTTTACCGAGCTGTTTATTGACAAACTAGAGGCGGTGCGCGGCATCCCGATCGAGGATGCCACAAAAGACGACTGCTACATCGCGCTTTCTTATCTTATAAGGGACCAGATCATGAAGCAGTGGACGCAGACCGCTGTGCGGACATATAAGAAAGACAAGAAGAAGCAGGTCTACTACTTTTCCCTGGAGTTTCTGCTCGGGAGGATGCTGGAGCGCAACATAATGTCGCTCGGCCTCAGCAAGGTCTGCGAAGAGTCGCTGCGGGGCCTTGGGCTCGACCCGAAGGAGATATACGCCGTTGAACTCGATCCGGGGCTGGGCAACGGGGGGCTCGGAAGGCTCGCCGCTTGTTTTATGGATTCGCTCGCTTTTCTGGGGATCCCCGGGAATGGCTGCAGCATCCGCTATAAATACGGGCTTTTTGAGCAGAAGATCGTCGACGGGTACCAGGTCGAGATGCCCGACAACTGGCTGCGGAACGAGGCGGTCTGGGAGATCAAGAAACCTAACAGGGCTGTGCTTATCAAGTTTTTCGGCAATATCCGCGAGGAAGTCGGGGGCGAGAGGCTGTGGTTCCACCATGAGAACTATGAGACCGTCGTCGCGATGCCTTACGACGTGCCGATCCCGGGCCACGAGAGCGGGACTGTCAACACCCTGCGCCTCTGGAGCGCCGAGGCGACGCAGCAGTTCGACTACGGCTCCTTCTCGAGCGGAGACTACCTGAACGCCGTTTCCCGGAAGTATTCCGCGGAGGCGATCTCGGAAGTCCTGTATCCCGACGACTCGAACTATTCCAACAGGATGCTGAGGCTGAAACAGCAGTACTTTTTCGTCTCCGCCGGCGTGCAGAGCATTATTTCGCATTTCAAGAAGCATTACGGGAGCGTAAGGAATCTCCCCAAATACATCGCGATCCACATCAATGACACGCATCCTGCGCTGGCCGTGCCCGAGCTGATGCGCATTCTCATCGACGAAGAAAACCTGGTATGGGACGAGGCGTGGGACATAACCGTTAAGACGATATCTTACACGAACCACACGATCCTGCCCGAGGCGCTCGAAAAATGGCCGGAGGATTCTTTCTCGCATCTTCTGCCCCGGATCTATATGATCGTGTGCGAAATCAACAAGCGTTTCTGCTCGTTCCTGAAGGAAACTTTCCGCTACGACGCCGGGCGCGTTTCAAGCCTCGCCATAATATCGAACGGCGTGATCCATATGGCCTATCTTGCGATCATAGGGAGCCACGCGATAAACGGCGTCGCGCAGGTCCACAGCGAGATCCTGAAGCACGAGCTGTTCAACGGTTTTTATAAAATCTTCCCCGATCGCTGGGGCAACAAGACGAACGGGATCGCCCACAGGCGCTGGGTGTGCAAGGCAAACCCCGACCTCAGCAATCTGATTTCCGAAACGATCGGCCCGGAGTGGATACGGGAGCCGCTGAAGCTCGCGCTTCTCGACGAAACGGGCGCGGTGCGCGACACTGCTTTTCTGGAGAAACTGCGGGATATCAAACGCGAAGATAAGATACGGCTCGCGAGGATCATCAAGGAGAGCAATGGCGTAGTGGTTGACCCCGACTCGATTTTCGACGTCCAGGTCAAGAGGATACACGCGTACAAGAGGCAGCTTCTGCTTTTGTTGAATATCATCGATATGTATTATAACATCCTCGACAATCCGAAAACAAACGTCTGCCCGAGGACTTTCATCACGGCGGGCAAGGCGGCGCCGAGTTATCATTTCGCGAAAGAGGTCATCAAGTTCGTTTCCGTTGTCGGGAACAGGATCAACAATGATCCGCACGCTAAGGGGCTTATCAAAGTCGTATTTCTCGAAAACTACCGGGTGTCGCTTGCGGAGAGCATCTTCCCCGCGACCAATCTGAGCGAGCAGATTTCGACGGCGAGCATGGAGGCTTCCGGTACCGGCAACATGAAGTTCATGATGAACGGGGCGGTCACGATCGGCACGCACGACGGGGCGAACATAGAGATTTTCGACGCGGTCGGGAAGGATAACTACATCTCGTTCGGAATGACAGTCCCTGAGGTCCTGGAATGCCGCAGGACGGACAACTACAACAGCCGCGAGTTTTTGAAAGGGCATCCC
>Ga0123353_10004516_pt1 | contig 17931 bp, 4 predicted proteins | sample TergutLab28metaG_3_FD_92763 | JGI IMG/M metagenome (GOLD analysis project Ga0123353, IMG submission 92763) | Labiotermes labralis P3 segment gut microbial communities from Petit-Saut dam, French Guiana - Lab288 P3 | ecosystem: Host-associated > Arthropoda: Insects > Digestive system > Gut ... | reverse complement strand
GGCAGGCGGTATTTTGTCGCGGATTATGAGGATAAACCGGTTGAGTTATGATTTACAAAGAATGGACGAAAGGCGGCGTATTTGAATGGGAAAATCATTGGTATTGGCTGAAAAACCGTCGGTAGCCAAGGAAATTGCAAAGGTGTTGGGGTGCAGGCAAAACGGGCAGGGCTGCATCACGGGAGAGCGGTATATCGTCACTTGGGCGCTGGGGCATCTTGTCACTTTGGCCGACCCGGAAAGCTATAACAAAGAATATAAGCAATGGAGCCTTGAACAATTGCCCATGCTGCCGAAAAAAATGAAGCTTGTGGTGATCAAAGAGACCTCAAAGCAATTCAATGTTGTGCAGAGCCTGCTGAAACGGGCGGACATCACCGAAATCATCATCGCGACCGACGCGGGGCGCGAGGGGGAGCTTGTGGCCCGCTGGATATTGATGAAGGCGGGCTGCTCGAAACCAATGAAACGGCTTTGGATATCGTCCCAGACCGATAAAGCCGTGCGGGAGGGGTTCAAAAACCTCAAACCTGCCGCTGATTATTATAACCTGTTTTTGTCTGCGGTATCGCGGGCTGAAGCGGACTGGCTTGTCGGTTTAAACGTAACAAGGGCTTTGACCTGCAAACACAGCGCCGGCCTTTCGGCGGGGCGAGTGCAAACGCCTACGCTGGCAATGATTGTGGCAAGAGAACAGGAGATTAAAAATTTTGTCCCAAAGGAATATTATACGGTCAAAGCCAAGTTCGGCTCGTTTTCCGCCGTATGGATGAACGGCAAAGGCAGTTCGCGGATGTTTGACCGCGCCGCCGCCGAGGCCATTTTGCAGAATATTGAGGGGAAACAGGCCGTTGTCACGGAAATCAATAAGCAATACAAGCACAAAGCCCCGCCCGCCGCATATGACCTCACGGAGCTTCAGCGGGATGCCAACCGCAAATACGCCTATTCCGCAAAACAGACCCTTTCCCTGATGCAGTCGCTGTACGAACGGCACAAGCTGCTCACCTACCCGCGCACCGATTCGAGGTATATCACCGACGATATTGTCGCCACCCTGCCCGAACGCCTGAAAAGCGTCGCGTTCGGCTCATATAAGGAAGCGGCGTCGGCTATTCTCAAAAACCGCCCGCTTTCCGTAAAATATCTTGTCGATAACAGCAAGGTCAGCGACCACCATGCAATTATACCCACCGAGGAGCCGGTTTATATTTCCAATCTTACGCCCGAAGAGCGCAATATCTACGATCTTGTCGTGCGCCGCTTTTTTGCGGTGCTGTCGCCCGCGTTTGAATACGAGGAAACCAAGCTGGCCATATCGGCCGGCAAAGAAAATTTTTTCGCAAAGGGAAAAATCATAAAAACACCCGGATGGAAGTCTGTATATGGGCAGACCTTTACAGATGATGACGAAGACAGCAATGACAACGATATGAAGGAACAGGCACTGCCGCAAATCCGTCAAGGGGATAAGCTTGACATCAAATCCTGCGGTATAGAAACGGGGAAAACAAAGCCTCCCGCAAGATATAACGAGGCTACCCTGCTCACGGCTATGGAAAACCCCGGAAATACTGAGATGAGCAGCGAAATGCGCAGCATTTTAAAAACGACAAGCGGTTTGGGGACGCCTGCCACCCGCGCCGACATCATAGAAAAACTGTTCTCCTCTTTTTATATCGAACGCAGCGGGAAGGATATTCTGCCGACTTCAAAAGGGATGCAGCTCATTGATATCGTCCCGCCTGATCTCAAATCAGCGGAGCTTACCGGGAAATGGGAGCAGGAGCTGTCCCTTATCAGCAGGGGAATGGCAAAAAGCGATAAATTTGTCGAGCAAATGCGTCAATATTCGTCAAAGCTTGTATCTTCGGTTATCGCAAGCGACGCGAAATATGTCCACGACAACGTGACAAGGCAAAAATGCCCGGAATGCGATAAATTTTTGCTTGAAGTCAAAGGGAAAAAGGGGCTTATGCGGATTTGCCCCGACCGTGAATGCGGGTACCGCGAAAGCATATCCGTCGAGACCAATTCGCGCTGCCCCAACTGCCATAAAAAGCTGGAGCTGCGCGGCGAGGGCGAAAAGCGGATGTTCGTATGCATCTGCGGCCACAGGGAGCGCCTTTCGGACTTTGAAAAGCGCCGTGCGGCGGCCGGGGCGAACAAAAACGACGTGAGAAAATACATGGACTCGCAAAACAGGCAGAACATGAATCCCGGGCAGTCGGCGCTTGCCGACCAATTGGCGAAATGGAAAGAAATAAACAAGGGTGATTAAATATGGAATATAGAGAGCTCGGCAAAACGGGCCTTAAAGCCGGAGTTATCGGGCTGGGATGCGAACATCTTGACGGCAAGCCGTATGAGCAGGTCAAAGAAACGGTAAGCGCGGCGCTTGAATACGGCGTCAACATTTTTGACGTGTTTATGCCAGGCAGCGAGGTTCGTCAAAATATAGCGAAAGCCTTGGGACCACGGCGCGGCGAAATCATGATACAGGGGCATATAGGCTCAACGGACGTCAACCGGCAGTATGACATAAGCCGTGAACTGCCTGTCGTCCAAAGATATTTTGAGGATCTGCTGAGAACCTTCGGCGGCTATATTGATTTCGGGATGATGTTTTTTATCGACTCGGATGACGACTATAAAAATGTATTTGAAACGGGCTTTGCAGCTTACGTGGAGCGGTTGAAAACGCAGGGGGATATAAGGCATATCGGGTTCAGCTCGCATAATCCCGAAACCGCCGCCAAAGTGATTGATACGGGCTTGCCTGAAATGCTGATGTTCAGCATTAACCCCGCGTTTGATATGCTGCCGCCGGGGGAGAATATCCTGGAGCATTTTGACACGGGCTTTTCCCCGCGGCTTTTCAGGGGGCTTGACCCTAAACGGGCCGAGCTTTACAAGCTTTGCGAGCATAAGCAAATCGGGATTACCGCAATGAAGGCCTTCGGCGCGGGAAAGCTGCTGTCGCCTGAGCACACGCCCTTTGAAAAACCGCTGACCGCCGCGCAATGCATCCACTACGCGCTGTCAAGGCCGGCTGTGGCAAGCGTGCTGCCGGGATGCCGTACCCGGGCCGAGGCGGAGGGCGCAATGAGATATTTTGATGCCGGAGCGGCGGAAAAGGATTACGCTGAAGTTATCGGTTCCGTACGCAGCGATTTTAGAGGCAGCTGCGTGTATTGCGGCCATTGCCTGCCCTGCCCGGCAGGGATTGATGTTGCGTCGGTCAACAAATGCCTGGATATCGCCCGCCTGGACCCGTCAAATATACCCCCGTCTGTCCGCACCCGTTATTTAAGCGGCAAAAACGAATGCACCGGCTGCGGCAGCTGCGAAAGCCGCTGCCCTTTCGGGGTGCCTGTTATAAAAAATATGAGGGAAGCGGCAAAATTGTTTTTATAATTAAAATATTGTAATTTCATTTCGGTTTTGATTTTATCCGCACGAGAGAACTGTCCCCTTGTGTTACTGACGATTTGTCGCTTACGAAATTAAAGAACGGATTTGAAAATTCAAATCCGTTCTTTTTTACTTGCTTTGTCAACAACTCCAATTACGGCAACTTTTCCGCTTTATTTCAAAACCAAATATTGTCAGGATTAAAAGGATTTAATAAAGTGAAAAAATTTATGATACCTGTAAAGAAGCTAACAATACCCATTACGATAGCTTGAAAGAAATCCATGAGTACACCTCCCCTCATTAAAATTTACTAAAAAAAGAGATATATTTACCGTCGATCTATCACATCCTTATATTCTTTGTAGAACCTCCCTAAGATATGGTATGTTTCATCCCTTGATTTGATAACATCGTCAAAATGCTCATAGGTCATTACTTTATCGCCATATAAGCATAAATCATATGTCTCTGTGACCCTATCTTCCAGTATTCCGGGTATTACAGATGATATTAACAATGTAAATAAATTATCGAACACCCTTAAATCATAATAGTAATCGTTGTGTCCATGCTTGTCTTGAACAGGATGCGTAGCTATCCCTAATAGGAACAAACCGTTTTTAAGGAGCTGTTCACCCGGACGATGCCCTTCTATAGTTTTTAAAAAGACAGGTGACGGCACTGTGTCAGCCCTTATTTTTCAACAAAAGACACAATACCGTCAGACCTCCCCTAAAATTTAAAAGCATTGGCAAACATATTCTCAATGCACTTCCACAGGTTGACGAAGAAATCCCTGACCGGAACCCAAAGCCACGGTATATGCTCCACCAGGTAATCGTCCAGATTATCCCAAAAGTTCGGCTGATACTTATAGTCGCGCCTGTGGGAATTGAAAATCTCCACACGGGGCGGGTTGGGGTCCGCGCCGGGGCAGTAGGTCATGAGGTTGACCACCTTGAGGCTCGCGCCCGGGTCCGCGGCTATGGGCGGGCCGCCCAAGCCGTCCGCCCCGGCGTTTATCACCGTGGCGCTTCCGGCGCGTACATGAACGGTGGTTTTCCCCCCGTACATGAAGATGTTCATCAGCTTCTCGTCCACGGCTCCGTTAATTTCGACGAACACTTCGCTCTTCATCAGGATGTCAGTGAAAATAGCCATATAAATAACGCTTGCGTCCGGCCAGCCGGGAATGTTGAAGCCATTCCTGTCCATAAATGTGGCGTTGCCGAGGCAGGCTTCGATCTTGCCCGCGCCGCCGCCCACGCGTACCATACCATGCCAGGCCATCCCGACCAGCCGGCGGACAAAGTGATCCGGGCAGTCGGGCAGGTCAACGCCCCTGTCGCAGTTGACCATGCATACATTGGTTACATACACGCCGCTGCCATGCCCGCGCACCGCGAACGGGTACGCGTGGGGCGGGAAAAAGGTGTTTTCGGGGTATAATATCCGCAGGCCGGAAAGCCCCGCGCCGCTGCCCAGTGTTATACACGCCGTGTCGGTCAGCGGGCTGCCCGTATCCTTGCCCTGATAAACCATCAATACCGTACCCTCGCTCGAACCGTGGTTATCCCGTATGGGTACAGACGAGCTGCCCCGCAACTCCACGCCGGCCGGGACGGTCAGATTTGCCTCTATCCTGTACCATCCCGCAGGCAGGTAAACGAGGCCCCCTCCTGCGGCGCCCGCGTCGTCAAGCGCCTGTTGTATGTCTGAGGCGGCGTTAAGCGTCGGAAGAGCGTTAAAAAGGGTGCGCGGCGCGTTGTAGGGAGGCTGCGACACGTCATATAAAACGGCTTGCGCGGGTTTATGTTCATTAAAGGCCTGATGTTCAAGCGCCGCCGGGCTGAGGCCCGTGTATTCAAAAAATGCCCCGTTAAGCTCCCCTGTGACTTCACAATCCACCAAACGTATGCATTGATTCGTTTCGGAATCGCCCACCGCGGCGACGCTGCCTTCCAAAGTACAGCGGGTCAATAAAACGGAATATGCGTCGGTGAAGAGTTCGGGCGGTTCTTCCGGGCTGACGGCCGTAGCGCAGTCCAAAAACCGGGAATACGCGATGGCTACATCATTATTTGTCCGTTTTGTATATATAAGCCGTATGCCTTTTTGGTATCCCCGCGCGTGAAGCCCCGTAAACTGCGTCCAATCCAGCGCGGAAATTTCGAAAGCGGTGGTGTTTGCGAGAGTATAGGCGTCGAGATCGGCCTGCTCAGGCGCGTTGAAGGAGGCTCCCGCGGCAAGCCAGTATTTATTGTCAAAATTCACAAATTCGACCACATCCACATCGGAGCTGTCGTGGATTGCAAGCCCTGTCTCCAAGACCGTGCCGTAGAGACCCGACACATTGTACATTTCGTGCGTGCTGCCGAAGGGATCGCCCCAGTCGCCCTCGTAATTATGCAGGCTTATGCCGGCGCCCCGGTAGGAATTGAGCAGCGTGCAGTTTTTGACCGTAGACATCATAGTGTCATACCATCCGGACCGCCCGCCGGGTGATTCGAAGGTGTAGGGGTAGGGCAGCACGCTGTCCAGCCTTTGATTGGGATACCAAACGGTCAGCCCCATACAGCCCGCGTTGCCGCGTATGCGGAACAGCCCGGGGTATTTCGCCGTGTCGGAGGGTACGTCGGCGATGATAAGCGTGCCGTAATCGCCGTCCGATACAATATCCGGGTTCCGCCAATCGCCGCGCAGGGTTACAAAGACCTTCACGTCAATGCCCCGCGTGATGCGGTACTCGCCCTTCGGCAGCCATACCGTGCCGCCGCCCCCGGCCGCGCAGGCGTCGATGGCCGCCTGAATAAAGTCCGTGGCGTCCTCATTGCCCGTCGGATCGACATATCGGCCGCCAATCTCAATTTCGCTTACGTCAACGTCGGCCACAATAAGGCTTTCCGTAGGGAAAGCCGTTGCCGCAAGCTTCGCAGCGTCCCCCGCCGCGCTTGCGCCGACAGCCCCCGCCGCTATAATACCGGCAGCCATTGCCAGCGTCAGGAAAATAAATAATACCTTTTTCATAAAATCGCGCCTTTCATAACATTTTTCCATATTTATTATATCACTTGCAACGGCGTTTGTAAAGCCCAAAATGCAGCAGAAACAAAATTTTGGCGCCAATCTCGCTTAAAATGCAGACAGGATACGCGGGGGTATAGCTTCCCGTCCGTATTCGTTTGTGGTTTTTATTGTTTTCAAGCGATAACAATGACCAAACAAAGACCAACCTTCGGATTTGCTACTTTTAGTCGAAAAATAAAAAACCGTTCAAAGCCTTATAGCTGAACGGTTTCATGGCTGGGGAACCCCAGCTTTTAAAATGATTGGCTGGGGAACCCCAGCTTTTAAAATGATTGGCTGGGGAACCCCAGCTTTTAAAATGATTGGCTGGGGAACCCCAGCTTTTAAAATGATTGGCTGGGGAGGCTGGATTTGAACCAGCGAGTGACGGAGTCAAAGTCCGTTGCCTTACCGCTTGGCTACACCCCAAAATAGTGCATATTTAAAAGTATAGAGGGCAGAGAGCTATGCACCCTGCATTTTGTACTCTGCCCTCTTTTGGGGTGGATGGTCGGGATCGAACCGATGACCTCCAGGGCCACAACCTGGCGCTCTAACCAACTGAGCTACACCCACCATGTTAACTGAACTAAACTTTATTATATAATAAAATAACAGCATTGTCAATATTTTTTCAGAATTTTACGAATTTTACGAAAACATAAGGAAAAATCAAAACGACGGGATCGCTCCCGCCGCTCTGATGTGCTTTTCTTTTGTGCTTTTTCTTTTTATCCGGAGATTATGTAGCTGTCAAAATTTTATGGCTGCGGGTCAATCCAGTATTCTACTTTAACCTCATCGGTTTCCGCATATGAGGATACGTCCAATATCAGCTGCATGGATGACCCGTCGTATGTCAGGTTATCCGGGAAGCCGGCCATATCCGCGTAATCCGTGCTTACGCCGTTTACCCTAAGCGTCAAGGGCTTCGAGACGCTGACCTCAAGCGGATGCAGGAGCTGTATAACCGCGTTTTTGCCATCTGCGGGCACCGTGCTTTCATGAGGCATAATCATGCTGTTCACTATGTTTGCTATTTCGGCGAGAAGGGTTCCCGGGTCATCCTCATAAGCTTCAAAATAATGAGCGCCGCTGCTTGCCAGGTTCTGCATTACCCATAGGCCCTGCGTGATTTTCGGCTGGTCTATGGGAGCCGCGCGGCTTAAATCGCCGCCGTAATAAACCGAGTAAAAATTAGCGTATTCTTTGATCAGGTCCCCCGCGTCCTGGATAGCCTGTATAGCCGCGGGGTCTTCCCTATCATTGCGCCAGTCATGCCAGTCAACCGGCCTTTTGCCGAACTCGTCTATGGGGGACGTGGCCAAGTTGTTATTGCTGGGCCTGCCGTCGCTGATCAAGAAAACGAAATTTTCGCGGTTCGGGTGAGCCGCCGCCAAAGCAGTCAGGTTTGCGTTCGCCCAATCCAGCGTCACGGCCAGATTTGTGCCGTTCAAAGCCATAGAGGGATTCAGGCTGTCCAGCTCCGTAATCAAATCGGCGTATGTGTCGTCGTCAACGGTGATCACGTCGTAAGGCCTGTAGTTGTAAGTTATAAGGTTCACAGACACATCCACTGGGCGGATGAGGTATAATTCGTTGACAAATTCCTTGCCCGCTTTTATGGAGCCTTCCAGAATGTCATAATTGTTCATGCTTGACGACATATCCATGCAGATGACGATATTAGCGTGCTGCGTACGAGGGCTGAAAGTCACCGTCTGAATGCTTTTCAAAGACGGTTCTTTGACGTCGCCGAGTTCGCCGACCTCGTTTATCGCCTCGCTCGTATAGTTGTCGCCGCCGCTTTCTTTCGGCGAGATGTAAACCGTGACCCACCATTCGCCCTCGTCATTGTAATTTGCGACGATGCTGCCGTTTGCGGTTACGGATCCGGGGACAATAGACGCGTCCGATTCGTGATCCGGGTCCGCGGCGGAGCCGCCGTTCGCGTAAGAGCCGATAAACTCGTAATTTTGGGGTATAATGTCATAAATGTGCATCAACCCGTCTATGTCTACGAATACATAGTAGTCGGTAAACTCCACGCCTTCGCCCAAAAGGCCCGACCTGCCCGTGACGCCGGTAACGTCGCTGCCGCTCGTGAGCGTGAAATATCCCGTAAAGGGAAGCGGGACGCCGGTTATGGGGTCAATGACTATCTGACGCACATGTATGCGGAATTTATCCATATAGTGCCATGTGGTGTTTGTGTCTTCAGCAAACCCTCCGCCGCTGTCTATGCGGGCGGTATTCTCATAAAGGCCCGGAACCTGCGCCGCCACATCAAAGGAAAGCGTCAGCAAGCCGATTTCCTCTTCTGAAAGGTCCCATGTGATTGTCCGGGTCACGGGGTCGTAGACGCCGCCGTGGCTTATGCTGGGTTCGTCGATTTCCAAGCCTTCGGGTACAGTATCGGTAACGACGGTGGGGATGAACAGGGGCATACGGTCAAATACCATGTCCCCTATATCGGAAAGCGCGTTGGCATAAAGCTTGTCATAAGGGACGGGCATGAAGCCCCATTTATCATGGCCGGCGGGGGACACATATTTTTCCATAAGGTCTGTATACCCGCTTGTATCAAAGGTCTGAGCCTGATGATCCATGCGTATGGTCAGCAAAATGCCGTCGGGGAAAGCGTTGAAATAACGGTCGCCCTGGGCTTTCATGCATTCTTTCCAGTAATTTCCGTACGGGTCCGTAGTATTTTCCGCGCCTGCTTCCTCTGTCATCCGGAAGTCGGAAATCAATATTATTATGGGTACGCGTTCCATGTCGTCCCCGCTGCGGGCGTTCACGTAATACGGCCCGCTTTCGGGGCGCCTTGCGGGGTCTGAGGGCGTGACTGCGGACGGGGAGAGCAGGCTTCCGTAAGGAGCGTCGTCTATGCCCGTCATTTTGTCGACGGCCGCCGCCAGCAGCTGCGAGGGGTCTTTGCCATCGAACGCGGGCGAATAGTCGAAAATGTGGTCGGCGACGTAGTTATAAAGGTCCTCGTATACAAAAGGCGAATCGAATTGCAGGAACGTGAAATCAGGGTCGTCGCAGCAGTTGCCGTTATAGCCGTATGCCGTCCCGTGGAGGTCTTTTGCGTTCGAGCCCATTATCGAAATGCGGCTGTCGGGGCAGCTGTTTAAAATATCCTGCGCGATATCCGATATCAGATCGCTGCCGTATTCCAGCGCGGACGTGTTGGAGGAACCCGCCTTGCCGCTGTCCATAAAATTCTCCATTGAGCCGGACCAGTCGATGGCGAAAAGAACGTCATAGGCAACTTCCGTCTTGGCATTGAACAGATCAATCGTATAAGTGACTTTGTCGTTCTTCCTCAACTGCACAGGGTCGTTTTCCTCGCCGTTTTCGGCTTCCGCCGCGTCGTTGATATAGGCGTTTTTCTCGACCGGGTACCAAAGATGGCAGGTGGTGTCCGTGTCTTCCTCCTCTATGCCGTCGCCGTATACTATGTGGGCAACGTTGGAATAAAGCCCCGGCTGTTTCACCACAGCGTCGAAGGTGACGGACATTTCGCCTTCATTCTCGCCCGTGAGGTCCCATGTGATGGTGCGGGTCCCTGCATCGTAGGAGCCGCCGTGGCTGATGCTTGACAAAATGACCTCAAGGCCGTCCGGCACCACGTCGGTAATAACGGAGCCGTTAACGTTCGGGGGCGGCGTCTTTTTGTTGTCCAGGCCTATCTTATAAGTGATGATATCCTCGTATTCAACACGGACGGGGTTGCATTCCCTGCCGTTTTGCGGCCGTGCGGGGCCGAATATCTCGTGAAGGTTGATATAGGCGTCCTTATAGGGCAGATACCACATATGGTAGGTGGTGTTGGTGCCCCATTCGCCGTCGTTCAAGTACGCGGTGTTGTCATAATGGCCCGCGTGATCCACGGTAACGTCAAAAGTCAGCTTAATCATGCCAAGGGTCGTTTCTTCTGTCATATCCCATGTGATTGTGCGTGTCACGGGGTTGTAAACGCCGCCGTGGCTGATGCTGTTCGTGTCGATTGCCAGGCCCGAGGGGACTGTATCGGTTATTATAAGCGGGCTTTGGGCTTTTTGGCCGAAAATCTCTTTAAGGGCGTCGAAAGCGTCCCCGTAAGGCGTGTCGTAAGGCACTTTCATGGTGTCCCATTCAACTTTGTTCCTTATGACGCAATCCTTCATGAGGCCGTCGAAGAAGGGGTCGGCGTAGCCCATCGGATGAGGCGCGTTGAAGGTAAGGGGGCTTGTGCCTGTTATCTGGGCGTAGCCGGAAAAATTCAGGTATTCGGAAAGCTGGCTGTCGGTATCAAGCCTCACCGTTATGAGTATGCCCTCCGGGAAGAGGTTCTCGAACCGCAGGCTCTCATCATACATGACGGTTGACCAATAAGCCCTGTTCGGTGTGGTCTGGTTGGCGAGGGAATCCAAGCCGCCCGTCAGGTTGGCCCCTGCCCCGCCGCCGGCCTTGACCTGGTATTTCATCAAATCCGTCATCTGGAAATCGGAAACCAATATTATCACGGGTATGCGCGAACCGTCGCCGCGGGGGTCGATGTCTACGGGGTTGCCGCCCATCGTTGTGGGCAGGCTGCTTCCGTAATGCGCGGTAGAATCCGTGAATTTATCCACCGCGGCCCGCAGGAAAGCGGCGTTGTCGTCCGCATTCAGCGCGTCGTTTTCATCGAAAGCGCTGTTCAGGGCCGCCATATAGGCGCCACGGGGCAAAAAGTCCGATTGATAGGGGATATACACCGTTCCGGGGTTGTTGGCGCATTTTGCCGCATCCGGGGTGTTCATCCCCATGAAGGCGACGCGGCTGTCGGGGTAGTTGTCGAAGACGAATTCGGCCATGTCTTTAATCAGGCCTTTTTCGTAGTCTAGGGCCTTTTCGCCGCCGGAGGTCATGTCCGCGCCCAAAGAGCCGGACCAGTCGATGGCGAACAGGACGTCATATTTTTTGTCTTTTGTCGGGCCGGGGTTGAATATGTCAACGGTATAGGTGATTTTGTCGTTGCCGTGCACCCTGACGGGCGACCCCTCCTCGCCGTTTTCCGCTGTTTTGCTGTCGTTTATATAGGCGTTTTTCTCAAAGGGGCTCCACGGCATATAGAGATATGTTATAACATAGCCGTCGGTTTTTACCTCGGGGAACGGCACCCGCGGCGGGCGGCCCAAAATGGCCGGCTTGTCATAATTCAGAGAATAGCCCACATAGCGGAAAATCTCGCCGGAATGGAACCTTATCTCGTCGGGGGGCCTGCCGGGGTCCCGCACGAAGGGGTCGCCTTCAAATACATAGTTTATGATATCGTCGTCCAGCTTCTCGTTCCAGTCGTCCCAGAGGCGGAATTCCTCCGTCAGCTCCACAAGCCCGGAACGGGTGTAATAGTAGATGATGGTGGTCCCGTTCACGACGCCCGGCATGGGGCGGGGTATATTGCCGGGGTCGGGGTCGAACACCGTCGGGCCGCCGTTGACCTTATAGCCGATATATTCGTACCTGTACCTCGCGCTGACCTCTATTTCCCCGGGCGGTATCCAGCTCGCGGGGTAGTGGCCTATAGCCGGGTCGAAAGAGGACGTGCGCTCGGGCAGAAGGATGTTGGACGGGTCTTCGAATTCAAGGAAGCGCTCGACCACGACGGCTTCATTCGGGCCGCCCTGGGGTATGTACTGCAGCATAATGACGTGGTTCGACCAAAGGTTCGTGAAAACCGGGTCTGAGGGCGGGGGGCCGACGTCAACCGGGTTGCGGTCGATCTGGCTGGCGTAATACGTCCAGCCGGGGGGCGCGGGAATAGTGCCCAGGAAATAGGGGGTCAAATAGAAGTCGCTCCCCACTGGGATATTTATGATTTCAACCCTCGGGTGCAGCTCGTTGCCCGTGTTGCCGAATTCGGTGTACATAACGGTGACGGAAACCTCGTCCACCTTCGTGGTTGCCGTTTCCTCGTAAAGCAGGATTATGGTGTAGTCTCCGTTGACCGACGGTATGGCCACGGGGGCCGTGTAGCTGCCGGGGTAGGCGGGCCGCGAGTCGTCGGTCCACTTGTGCATATCTATGGTTTCATAGGTCAGCCCGTTATAAACAATATATTGCTGGGCGGTTATGCTGAACGGGTCGCCCGCCCTTACCGTAAAGGTCGCGGGGGGCAGGAGGTCGGCGTAATACAGGCCCGCGTCATAGGGCAGGTTTTCATGCCATTTCACCGTGACCATGTAGGTGGTGCTGTAGTGGAGGGTTATCTCCTTGTCCCCGTCGATATAGAGGCTCGGGGGCGGGCCGGGTATGAAGCTGCCGCCGGGCAGGGAATAGCCTTCGTAGACATAGCGCTTGTCCGTCACGTTTAAAACCGGGGGCGTGTGGTCCTCCGTGACGAAGGTGTCGCCAATATCAACAAGGTAATAGTCGTTGTTGTGGAGCACGTTTGCCTCGTTCTGATACTCGACGTAGTGCACCGTGACGGCATTTTGGGAATTGTCAAAATAGATGATAACGGTGTGGTCGTCCGTCACTTCCGTATAGACGGGCCTGTCGGGCAGGCCGTATACAATCGGGGGCATTGGCGATTCCTCGGCGTTTTTGACATAGGCGACGTAGTTATAGAAGCCGCCGCTGCCGTCGGGTATGGCCGCGCGGACGCTGTCGGGCAGGAAGAAGGGGTCTCCGCTGGTTATGGGGAAGCTTACGCTCGGCTTAAGCTCGGAATCGTCGCCGATATAGCGGAACTCCACCGTTATCGTGGGGTTTTTGGCGAAATAGAGGTATATATGCTCCTCGCCCGTCACGTCGGATATTGTCGGGGAGGGCGGCGGGCCCGGGATCATGTTCCCGCTGTCGGGGGCGTCCCCCAGCGTATAGCCCATGTATCTATAAGTGCCGCCGTCAGAAAAGATGTCCGTCATTGAAATGGTGGATGTGGTGTAATTCCCGTGACGCGGCACTATGATGCTCCGATTGGGCTTCAAGGCCGTGAAATGATCGTTATAATCGACATAATGCTCGACAACGGCGGCTATGTCGGTGGCGTGGAAGGTGCTGTTCGTCCTGTCTATATCGGGCAGTTTCACCGGCGGGTCTTCGTAATCTATGGACGCGAAATTCTCAAAGAACCCTCCCCTGTCTATATGCACCCGGAACGGTATCTCGTAGCCGTTCGGGGGCAATACGCCGAATTCCCATACAAGCACCTGCACCTGTACACCATCAACAATAGCTGTTTCAAATCTAAGATTGCCTTCATATTGGCCGGAACTGCCTTTAACATAACTCACGCCCGGCGGCAGATAATCTCTGACTGTTACAATTATCGTTCTGGCGCGCATATTCATCTCTCCGGCACCTATCAGGATATTATGGTCATGGTGGCTGTTGTGTGCGCGTGTGAAAGTAACGTCAATTTTACCGTTTATAGGGTACACATATCCGTCGGGCAGATATTCTTTACCTACCGGCGTTGTGCCGTTTTGACTGCTGTCTGTCCCGTCGAGAGGCAACAGAGCCAAAACAGGCCGTGTGCCGGACGTCCAGCCGTTATTCGGGGAAAATATACTGTTGCGGTTAACGACTACGTTGACTTCCGTACCTAAATAATTCAAGCCGTGGATGGTGATGAAATAATCTTCTGGCACACCGTTAGTCCACGCCCCTAACAGGTAGTTTAATTTATAGCCCGCGTCGTTCCGCAACTCGTTGTATGTTATTTTAATGTAGCGTTCTTCGGCATTTGAATGCAGCGTATGCGTAGCTCCCGTACAGGCGCAAAGAGTAAATGGCGCAGGCGGTGCAGGTGCAGGCGGAAACGGCACTGTATAATCCAGCGCGGGTAATCCGGGGTTCCCGTTTATTTGTAAATTGGAAGGAACGCCCGGCTGCCTGTTATTAGGCGTAAAGCCGATCACCGTACCGTCGTTGGCGCCGAACCCGTTAGCGGAAGACTGTATATCGCCGATTTCTATCGGGTAGTTGGATTCCACAGTCATTTTCCCGTCTATCGAGGTCGTGGGAAGCCCGGCCAGCGAATTCGGCAGAAGCATATTTGTGGGCGTATAAGTTTCGACAAAATTTTTCATCGTAAGCAGACCCGTACCCTGTACGGTGGACTGTACCCACTGGCCTTCATAGCGGGTTCCGTCGCCGCCCACGTGAATGTTATAATCTATATATTCATTCACATCTACAGGCACAGGAAATTCAAGGGTTCCGTTATCAGGAACATTATGATAAGAAGCTGTCTTTTCACCCGCCGATTTATCAACATAGACAAGGGTCGTGACGTTATAGTCGTTGTTGGCGTAATAGCGGATGGGGTTAAGCAGTTTTTGGTTCGCCGAAACAAGGGCGTAGCCGGGGAATGTCGGCGGCTTGATGTAATAGGACTGGCCCGTCTGCCCGGCAAGGAACTGCGGGTCGGCCAAGGGAAGGCCCGTTGCGTTGTCAATGAACCGCACCTCGGCCAAAGCGCTCTTGCTCACCCAGTCGGCTTCCACCTGCATTACGGAATAGGACATTACGGTCAGCTCCGTGCAGTCGTGGGCTATGTAGTTGCTGAAAAAGCCGAAGCCGCTGTCGCCGCTCAAGGGATTGAGGTTGTTTGTGCGGAGCATGCCGTCCACATATATCTGGAACCGGTGGGTCACGGGGTCGCTCTCCACGCGGACATATTCGGGCCAATCGTAGGTTTCATCAAAACCAACGGCATAGGTGCTTATAAGGGTGCGTTTGCTCGGATCATTGAAATTGGCGGGGGTGTCCATCGGCGCGCCGTTCACGGCATAAAGCTTCAGGTCGGCGCAGCGGCCCTCTTCGGGGTATTCCTTGTCGCGGGCCTCCAAAGTTATGGCGTAGCCGTAATATTTCCCGCCCGGGTCAATGTACCCGTTGAAAAGGAAGCCGCTCTGGTCAAGGGCATGGAGGCCGAGTTCCAGAGGGCGTATCGCGAAAGAGATGCTTTTAAACGCGCTGTATTCGTCCGCGAATATGTAGTCCATGTTCGCGTCGGTCTCGTAGCCCAAAAACACCATGCTGGTGCTGTTTACATAAATATGGTCGGGGGATGTGTCGCCCGTATATAAAGTGGCGCGCTCGCGCGTGTACGCGTAGTCAAAACCCGGATGGTCCACATATCGGCTCCACGCCGTCTGCTCGGCGCAAAAAATCGGCGGCGGGGGGCTGGGCGGCGTGTAGGGGTGGTTGAAAATCACGGGATACCCCAGCGGGGCGGCCAGGGTACCCTCCACCAGCGTGTTTATAAGCATTGTATACCCCGAGACGGCGACGCAAATCGCAATAAGGCCCACCGTCAGCCGCACAAAAGCCGAATTTTTATTATATCCTTTAATTCTGCCGAAATTAAAAAATCTTTTTTTGCTTTTTTCTCTCATGGTTATGAATTTCCCTTTTTGTTTTGTTCACCGAGTGATCTTTTGGATTATTATATTACAATTATATGTAATAAATCAATATCTTTTCATGAATTTTCAAACATAATTCAGTATAAATATTGCCGATATATACTACATTTTGTACATTCATTAATATGCCACACATTATATGCCATTTATAGTGTATTATGTTAAAAATTTTCAACACATTATATGCATATTGCACATAATAAGAGTTTGTCATAGTATATCTGAATACTTTTCAAATGTCAAGTGTTTTTCACAAAAAAATAAAGAAATCATGAAAGGGCTTGACATTTTGTTTTTTTCAGTGTATTATAAAAACACAGAGGCCAACGCCGCAACGAACCGCAGTTCGCAAGCGGCTACGCCCAAAAGAAAAGTGGAATAACCGCTAACCTTTGGACTGGGGAGCGGTTATTTTTCTTTTGTGACAAGCGAAAGTACGGGACGCCGTTGCGGCGTCCCGTAATATAGATAAAATCTTGTTGCAGTCGGGACGCCGCAACGGCGTCCCCTACAATTTTAAAGCCCCATACGCTAATTTTTCAGCGTTTTGCATTCCTCGACCAAATCTTCAAAGCCGTCAACTATGTCGGCCGCGCAGCGCGTCCCCGTGGAGACCGCCTCCTCGTAATGGCTGCCCTCGAAATAGCTGCCGTAGTCGTTCGACGGCACTATATAACCGACCGCGTCGTTGCAAAGGCCGATTCCGACAAGATAGCCGTCAACCATATCTTTAATCGGCTTGTAGTCCCAGCTTTTGCCCGTGTATGAATCTTCCGCGCCGAACGCGCCGCCCAAGAACACCTCCGGCATCATCTCGCCGGGGATGAACATGAATTTCAGGCTTTTGCCCATCTCGACATAGCCCGTTTCGGAAACAAAGCGTATATCCTCCATCTTTTTGCCGTCTTTAACAGTGTCGTTGTAGGTGACGTGAAGTTTTGAAAGTGCGTAGAACAGCGGGTTGTCCACGGACATCAGAAGCTCCTTGCAGCGGACGTTGAGCATAGGCTCTATCTCTTTGAATTCGGCCTTGATGCTGTGCTGCGCTATGGCCGCGCCGTAGGCGATGATATCATGGGGGAAATCCAGCCCTTCGGGGATGTTCGGCCCGCGGTTGGCGGCGATTGCCGCTTCCGGCCCGTTGAAAAACAGCCCGTTCTCGCCGTTGGCCTCTATCTCTTTGCAGCAGTAATAGGGGAAGTCGCCGCTTACGGTTTTGTTGTACTGCCCGAAGCAGACCGGGTGCGCGGGGAGGAAAACGGCCCTTGTGGGGCGGCTCCCGTCGTCGGGGACGAAGCGCAGGCTTGCCAAATCCGTCACCATCACGTCGGGCTTGCGCTTGTCGCGCACGAAAGAGGTCGCGTCCACGACGGAGGCGTAAAGCCTGCCCTCTTTCATATCGGCAAAGGCGCGTTTAATTGCGTCGGCGGACTTCCTGTGGAGGTTGCCCATAAATTTATCGTTCCTGCCGGAGACAAAGCCTTCCCTCCTGCCCAGAAGCGCGTAAAACGGGTTGTATTTTAGCGCTTTTGGTATCGGCCCCCACAGGCCCTGCGTATCAATGCATGAATGTGAATGGGTCGCGGCGACATTGACCGTTATGATGTTGTTCTCGGCGCAGAAACCCTCCAAAAGCCGCCTTATCTCGCGGATGTCGCGGTTGGATATGCCGACGCAGTCTATAACGGCGAAAACGGACGTACCCCTGCCGCTCCCGTCGTCAAGGCAGAAGCATCTGACCATCTGGTCGTCGAGGGCGTCCTCTACGCGGTTCGGCGGGAAGGCCAAATAGCCGCCCAGATAATACTCGCCGAAGCCTATGTCGTCGGGCAGGAGGCTCGCGTCGGCGTAGCCCAGCTTCCATTTCGCGCCCGCGGCGGGTTCCGTAAGGAAAACGTCGTTGCCCGGCATGAAATGCTTGCTCTCGTAATTCCCCGAATTCGGCCTTTCGACGTCCGGCATCACGGAAGCAATGCCTTTGAGGCCCGTCATGAGCGCCTTATGCTTCAAATCGTTGATGGGCCGCCTGTTTTCTTCTTTT
>Ga0123353_10004515_pt1 | contig 17931 bp, 15 predicted proteins | sample TergutLab28metaG_3_FD_92763 | JGI IMG/M metagenome (GOLD analysis project Ga0123353, IMG submission 92763) | Labiotermes labralis P3 segment gut microbial communities from Petit-Saut dam, French Guiana - Lab288 P3 | ecosystem: Host-associated > Arthropoda: Insects > Digestive system > Gut ... | reverse complement strand
TTGTCGCGCACGTGGCGCGCTCTGTGGCTCATTGGCCTTCCGCACCGTCTCATCGCCGCACTGCGGCGACGGTGCTCCGGCCCTTTAACAAGGGAGGTAGGGGTTAAGGACGAAAACTTGGAAAAAATCCCTTGCCCCCCTTGTTAAAGGCTTAACTTGACCCACAGATACTTTTTTTCGGCAGCGGGACGCCGAAGGCGGCGTCCCCTACAGGGTTACGGCCATGTGATCATCAAAAACGGAAAGAATCGTGTGAATTCTTGCAGAGGCGCGCAATAGGGCGACCCTGTCAGGTGACAGTCCTATGCACCGTTCTCATCGTAGGGGACGCCGCCCTCGGCGTCCCGCTCACTGCTGAGGAAAAGATTATTTTCAAATGCTGTTGCCCTGCCCGAAAACTTGACAGAATCGGCTTGACCCACTAGAATATTACCCGATACAAATTAGATGAACGAGCAAAACGGCGATCAGTGATCGGGCAGATATTTTGAGGAGAGGATGAAAACACCATGAAAAGGATAATCGCTCTTTTACTTATGACAATGGCGCTTACAGGTTTGTTCATGTCAGCCGCCTTCGGATCCACGAACGATGAAAGTCCGGAAATCATCGACGACGAAAGTTATGCGCTGACACTTGTGGATGGATGGGAAGTCGTTTATGAACTTGGCGACTATATCGAGCTGAGGAATTACAACTTTCAGCCTTCGGACTGTACTGATGATGAAGCGGTGATAACACTCCAATGCCGGGTGAACGGCAGCGCCAATGGAAAAGTTGCCGAATGTCTTGAAAAATGGCCCGACTCTTACGAGCAGGTTGATAATTTCACGTGCAATGGGGCGGAGTACTTGCGCATGACCCGCACAGGCGGCAGGATCGAAACGAATCTTTATACTTCATACGGAGATTTTGACCCGGATTCAAGGGGATATATCGAAATACAGGTCAATTCGATCGCTGATTTTGATTTATTCCTTCCCTTGCTTGAAACGATCATCATCAAACAAGATCAATGAAATGACTTTTCCCCAAGCAAATAAAGGCGGGCAAGTTTTAGGCTTGCCCGTCTTCATTCGTTCGGTGCGGCTGCAAAATTTTTTTCTCTTGCCCCTTGACAATCAGGAAATTTTCCTTTATGATAATTAATATCAAAAGCGGATGCTTATTAAAAAGGAGGATTCCCAATGAAGAAGTTTGTATGCACCATCTGCGGTTATGTCCACGAGGGCGACAGCGCGCCCGACAAATGCCCCCAATGCAACGCGCCCGCGGCGAAGTTTAACGAGCAATCCGGCGCAGGCCTGGTGTTTGCCGACGAGCACCGCATCGGCGCGGCCAAGGGCGTCGATCCCGAAATCGTGGAAGGGCTGCGCCAGAACTTTATGGGCGAATGCACCGAAGTGGGCATGTACCTCGCCATGAGCCGCCAGGCGGACAGGGAGGGTTATCCCGAAGTGGCAGAGGCCTACAAAAGGATCGCCTTTGAAGAGGCCGAGCATGCCGCCAAGTTCGCGGAACTGCTGGGCGAAGTCGTCGATGTTTCCACCAAGAAAAACCTGGAGATGCGGGTGATGGCGGAGCACGGCGCCACCCAGGGCAAAAAAGACATCGCCACCAAAGCAAAGCAACTTAACCTGGACGCCATCCACGATACCGTGCACGAAATGTGCAAGGATGAGGCGCGCCACGGCAAGGCATTCCAAGGGCTTCTGGCGCGGTACTTCTAGGGCAATGAGTACCAAGCGAAACACCATCCAGCGGCAGCTGATCCTGGACGCGGTGCGGGAGCTCAACATACACGCAACCGCCGAGCAGGTCTACGCCCATGTGGTGGGAAAACATCCTTCTATCAGCAAAGCTACGGTGTACAGAAACCTAGGTCAGATGGCGGAATCCGGCGAGCTGCTGCATATCGGCGATTTTTGCGGCTCCGCCCATTACGACCACAATTGCCACAAGCATTATCACTTCCTGTGCGAGACATGCGAGCGGGTCTTTGATGTAAATGACTGTTTCCCTGATATCTGCAGTCACGTCAAAAACCTGGAAGGGTTTGAAATCACGGGGCACAGGCTGAGTTTTTTCGGTTTGTGCCGGGAGTGTAAACCCAGATAGGTATTCGTCAGAGGTAGGGGCGGCCCTGTGTGGCCGCCCTTTTTATGACCGACTTACAGGCAGCAACGGCTTATCCGGCAACTCCGGCTGCATCTCGGTGATGTAGCGCCAGAATTTTTTGGGCATGTGCTGGCGGCGCAGGTTGGGATTGACCCGCTGCTTGATAGCGATGCTCTTGTAGAACATGCGCCACAGGGCTTGATATCGAGCCTCGTCGGCGGTGGGCGGGGGCAGGCGCATGGTTTCGGAGGAGACCAGCGTCCACTCCCGCATGTCCCATACACCAGCCAGGCGCCGCGTCCGGTCGTGAATGATGAATGGCTGCTGGCCAAATCGGTCGGCAAAGTGGGGCATCACCACCACCAGCACGTCGTGCTCCGGCTCCATCTCGGCAAAGTACACGCCGCCCTCCAGTTCCGCGAATCGCAGGAACTGAATGTAGCGCTGGGCCTCCCAGCCCACCTGGCGGAGCAGTTTGTTCATGGTGTAGACAGCGGGATCGGCCAGCCGCTGATCGATGCGCGGCCCTACCGCAAAGCCCAACCGCACATAGGCAAGCGTGACTTGGGCTGCTTGTGGATCGGCGCTCAACGCGGCCTGCTGCACGCAAGAAAAGGCCTCGGGGCCAATGCGGGCGAGGATGCCCTTTTGCACGCGGGACGCGCGCTCCGGGTCTGTGGCAATATCCCGCACATTGGCGTTCAGCGCTAGTTGCACAGCATCCCCGGCTACGATAAACAGAGGCTCTTCCTTGCGCTCATAAGCCTCGAAGATGCAACAGAGCAGGCCATCCAGGCTGCCGTCGTATCGATAACAAATGTCTGAACTCATGTTTGCGCTCATGCGCCACCCCGGGCGAATTCGCCTGCCGGTTCGGAGGGGATGGGCTGGGTAGCAAGGAGAGATAAGGGCGGCAAAGACGTATCCAAACGAAAATCCTGGCTCAAGTCTGCCATGGACAGCTGCTGCATCATCCGGTTGCCAAACACGGATGGCGCCACCCGGCAATCCTTGGCCAGGCAATGGTACACGGTCTCCTGGCTCAGGCGCAGGCCCGGCATCGCCTTGCCTTGGCAGGTGAGAAAATACTGTGCGCGCTTGAGTACCACGCCCAGCTTTTTGAGCGCATCAAAGGAGAGGGACGCGGTCCGCCGCGCCTCCACGATACGTTGGGCGCTTATAGGGCCTACGCCGGGCACCCGCAGCAGCTGCAGATAGTCGGCGCGCTGCGCCTCCACCGGGAAGAGATGGGGATGGCGCAATGCCCACAGGCACTTGGGATCCAGCCGTGCGTCCAGCCAGGGCGCGTTGGGCTCCAATATTTCTGAGGCATCGAAGCCGTATTGCCGCAACAAAAAATCGGCCTGGTATAACCGGTGTTCCCGCAGCAGCGGCGCGGCCACCTCGGGCAAAAAGCGGGAATCGCCCACGGGCACATAGGCCGAATAAAACACCCTGCGCATGCGGTACCGTTTGTATAGGCCCTGGGAGAGCTGCAGAATCTGCAGGTCGGTCTCCGGCGAGGCGCCAACGATCATTTGCGTCGCTTGCCCGGCGGGAGCGAAGGGACGCACATGGCGATAAACCGCCAACTCCTGGCGGCGCTGCTCCAAGGCGCCGGCGATTTGCCTCATGGGGGCCAAGATGCCGGCCTTGCTCTTTTCCGGGGCCAGGGTGGATAACGAGGATTCCGACGGCAGCTCGATGTTGATGCTGATGCGGTCCACCAACCTGCCCAGCTGCTCCACCAGGGCCGGCGCGGCTCCCGGTATACCCTTTGCATGGATGTACCCCCGAAAGCCATGAACCTCCCGCAAGCGTGCGATGGCCCGGATCATGCGTTCGGTGGTGATGTCCGCCGACCCTATCACGCCCGAGGATAAAAAGAGCCCCTCGATGTAGTTGCGCCGGTAAAAGGAGATGGTGAGATCGGCCAGCTCCTCGGGGGTCAGGGTGGCCCGCTCCACATCGGAGGAACTGCGGCAGGCGCAATACTTACAATCGTGGATACAGGCGTTGCTCATCAATACCTTCAGCAAGGAGATGCAGCGGCCGTCGGCGGCAAAGCTATGGCAAATGCCCCCCGCCACCGAGTTACCCAGCATGCCGGGCAAACCCTTGCGGTCCACGCCGCTGGAGGTGCAGGCCACATCGTACTTGGCCGCGCCGGTCAATATGCGAAGCTTGTCCATCAGCTCCAGGCCGCTCACCCCATTGCTTGCATTCGATAAAAGCAGTATAACACAGCAAGCGCAGGAATGCAAACATTTGTTCTAAAAAGGTGATGTCCATTCGTTTCGCCCATCATCGGCATAAAAGAGTTCGCCTCTGCCGGTCATCTTGTCGTCGATAAAATCTCCGGCGTAGCGGTCGCCATTGGCCCATCGGTAGATCCCCATGCCCGTCATCTTGTTGTCCGCAAAACCCCCGGCGTAATGGTCGCCGCTAGCCCAATGGTAGGTTCCCTTGCCCGTGCGCCTGCCATCCACAAAATCGCCAAGATAGCGGTCCCCGTTGGCCCACAGGTATGCGCCCTTGCCGGTGCCCATGGCATCGTCGATAAAATCGCCCACAAAACAATCGCCGTTGGCCCACCGGTACACGCCCCTGCCCGTCCGGGTATCGTCCACAAAGTCGCCGATGTAGCAATCGCCGATAGCCCACAGGTACACACCTTTGCCCGTCATCGTACCGCCGGCAAAATCGCCGATGTAGCGGTCGCCGTTGATCCAGGTGAGCATACCCTTACCCGATCGTTTGCCGTCCACAAAATCCCCGGTGTAGCGGGAACCGCCAGACCAGGTGTGCTCGCCGGGTTCCATATCTCTTTCCGCGAGGGCAACTGAAAATACCAGCAAAGCAACGAAGAGTATCATAAAGAAGGTTTTTTGCTTTTGCATCTAGTCCTCCCCCCTGCAAAACCGTTCGCAGCGCCGCCACATCTCGGCTACGGTGGAAGCGGTGGCGTCGGCATGGGCCAGTTGATCGGCCTCGCCACAGCCAAAGGTTACGGCCAACGTCCAAGCCCCGGCCTCGCGCCCGGCGCTGATGTCGGTGGGCCTATCCCCCACCATCAGGGTGCGGGGCAAACCCCTCTCCTCCATCCACTGCCGGATGCGCATGGCCTTTGACACCCCAAACTCCGAAGCCGCCCGCTCGGTAAAGAATTTCCCGATGCCGGTGGCTTCACACGTAATCTCAAGGTAGGACGGCAGGCTGTTGGTGAGCAGGCACAGGGTAGCCTGGTTTTGCAGGAAAGCCAGCATCTCCGGCACGCCGGGGAATGTACGCGCCATGGCAGGCACATGCTCGGCCTCCACGCGGGTAAAGGCGGCTTCCAGCTCACCGGTGCGCTCGGGGGGCAACCCTAAAATCGCGCAGGCCTCCTCCAGGGTGGGGCCGTTGAGGGATTCCAGCAGGGCGTGAGACGCGGGCGGCAAACCCATCGCTTCGACAGCCCGGGCGTTGTTCGCCATAGCCATCTCATAGCTGTCCAGCAGGGTGCCGTCCAGATCGAATACGATCATTGGCAACAGGCTGTGGGCATGCAAACCCTCCTGCCACACCGCCGCGCCGGATTGGGAAGGTAAGGCGGCCCCTGCCCACCCGCCGCCTTGGGTTTGGGTACGATTGTTGACGCTCGTGTCTTTCATTGCACTAGACTCCACATACCGCTACTGTTTCTCTGTTTGCTATAGTATACACCCCACCCATGTAAGGCCGCAATACCTCGGGTACGGTTACGCTGCCGTCCTGGTTTTGATAGTTCTCCAAAATCGCCGCCACGGTGCGGCCCACCGCCACCCCCGATCCGTTGAGGGTATGGGCGAACTGGGGTTTTTCCTTGGGATTCGCGCGATATCGTATCCCGGCGCGGCGGGCCTGGAAATCGGCACAGTTGGAGCAGCTCGAAATCTCCAAATAACGATCGTAGCTGGGCATCCACACCTCCAGATCGTATGTCTTGGCGGCGCTGAAGCCCATATCGCCCGCGCACAGCAGCACCACCCGGTAGGGCAGCCCCAGCAACTGCAGCACATGCTCGGCGTCCAGGGTCATGGCTTCCAGCTCGATGGCGCTCTGCTCGATTGTGGTCACCTTCACCAACTCGACTTTGTTGAACTGATGCTGGCGGATCAGGCCCCGGGTGTCCCGTCCCGCCGATCCGGCCTCGGCCCGGAAGCACATGCTGTACGCACAGTGGCGGATAGGCAGCGCGCCGCCCTCCAGGATCATGTCCCGGTACATGTTGGTGACCGGCACCTCGGCGGTGGGGATCAGGAAGTAATCCGTGGGCGCGGCCCGGAACATGTCCTCTTCAAACTTGGGCAGCTGGCCCGTGCCCGTCATGGCGGCCCGGTTTACGATGTAGGGCGGCAGCACCTCCTGATACCCCCGTGCCGCATGGGTGTCCATAAAAAAGTTGATCACCGCCCGCTCCAGCCGCGCGCCCAGCCCTTTATAGAAGGTGAAGCGCGCGCCGGTAACCTTGGCGGCGGTCTCAAAGTCCAGCGCGCCCAATTCGACGCCGATATCCCAGTGGGGCTTGGGCTCCCAGGCAAACTGCCGGGGCTGGCCCCAGCGGCGCTGCTCGATGTTGCTATGCTCGTCCTCCCCCTCGGGCACCTCGGGCAGGGGGATGTTGGGCAGGGTGAGCAGCAGGGCGTCCAGCTGCCCGTCAATGCGGCCAATCTCAGCGTCCAATTCGGCGATGCGCTCCCCCACCGCCCGCATTTGGTCCATCACGGGCTGAGCGTCTTCCCCGGCCCGCTTCATGGCGGCCACCCGCTTGCTCTCCTCGTTGCGCTGATTCTTGAGCTGCTCCACCTGGGCCAACAGCTCCCGCCGCTCCTCGTCCAACTTCAAAAAGCCGGGCACATCCACCTGCTTGCGGCGGCGGGCCATGGCGTCGGCCAGCTCATTGGGATTCTGGCGAATGCGCTTGATATCCAACATGGGGATTCCTCCTTTTATTGCTTGGTAGATACAAAAACGCCCCTGTCAAACGACAGGGACGGAGACTTCCGCGTTGCCACCCTGCTTAGACGCAAAGCGCCTCAGCTCATTTGCGCTGTATCGGGCGCCCCCGCCGGCTCCTCGCCGGCCGCTCCGGGGTGGAAACTCCCGCGTCACCGCGCTGCCTTGCACCTGCCGGCAGCTCTCTGGATCGGTGAATAGCGGAGCCGTCCCTTCATCGCGTGTTTGCCATAGTATACCCGCTGCGGACTGGGTTTGCAATACCTTATGCAAATTTTCTTACATCAGCGGTTTGGCCCAGCGCATACGCTTTTACTAACTACCACGAATCAAGGGTAGGGACAGCCAAGGCGGGCATCCATGTAGGGGCGATTATCAATCGCCCGTCGCCCAAAACCGGCATGGGTTTGCGCGGTACAGCGGGCGATTATCAATCGCCCGTCGCCCAAAACCAACATGGGTTTGCGCGATACAGCGGGCGATTATCAATCGCCCGTCGCCCAAAACCGGCATGGGTTGGTGCGATACAGCGGGCGATTGATAATCGCCCCTACAGGAACGGCAGACTTGCCTGATGTAGGGCGCGGCGACCCGACGCGCCGCCGTTTTGCGGCATAGGTGCGCAATTCTGTTCGAATCACGGCGCGCCGAGGGCGTCGCGCCCTACCCATGATTCGCGCAAAAAGTGCAATGAAAAGGCGGGAACGCGCTTGTTGTTCGGGGTGTTGTTCTCGGGTATGGGGGTGTACGCGGCCACGCAGCTGGGCGTGCTGCGGGCGCTGGAGGAGAGCGGCTTGCCGCCCGGGGCTCTGGCCGGGGTGGGCGCGGGGGCGTGGATCGCCGGGCTGTACGCCTGCAAGCCCGATGCCCGCGAGGTGTACGCCGCCATCCGCCAAGCCTGCGGGCAGGGCAGGCGCTTGCTGGATCCGGACAGGCGGGCCGCCCTTGGCCCACTTTATGTAAGCGGCAGGCTTCAAGGGCTGATCCGCGGCGACCGGCTGGCCGCTCTGTTTATCAAACAAACCCTTGGCCGCCCCCTGAGCGAAGTGGCGTTGCCGCTGGCGATCCCCACCGTCGCCCTGCCCACGCGCAAGACCCTGGTTTTTTCCAACCGCTACCCGCCTGAAGACGGGGAAGCCGTATGGACCCAGCAAGCCCCTGTGTCGCTGGCAATCCAAGCGGCCATGTGTGTCCCGACGCTGATGCGGCCCGCCCTGTGGATGGGTGTGCCGCTGATTGGCACGGCTGGGCTGGGCGAAGGTATGGCGGCCCTGGGGCAGCTGGGGGTGAAACACGCCCTGTGCGTGGACGCCTCCGCCCAACTGCCCAAGGGGCGGCTAAATGTGTGGGACATCGCGGCCCTCAGCGGCACGCGAACACAACCAGCCGATTGCCCGCCGGGCTGGTGCATGCTTTCGCCCCGTGTGCCGGATACCGTGCACGCTTCGGCGCTGGAGGCGTTGGACATCTGCGTAGAGGCCGGTTACAACGCGGCGATAGAAGCGATCCCCCGCCTCAAGGCGCTGATGGGGGGTGGGTTGGGTAAGGTGCTTTCCTTCCCAAAAAAGTGAATACTGTATTTTTGCGCTAAGCAAGCGTAGGGCGCGGCGACCCGACGCGCCGCCGTAACGCATCAAAGGCACATTGTTCGAGGCGTATCACGGCGCGTCCAGTGGCCGCGCCCTACAACACGGAAATCTCGCCGTTCTTGTAGGGGCGGGGGCAATCCGCCCGTAACTTGCGTAACCGCCCATGAGACGTGCGGGACGATTGCCATCGTCCCCTACATGCATGCCCGTATAGATCATTTCAACCTTTGATTCGCATAAACAATAGCTTCATACGTTTTCCTTGATGCCCGCCTGGCCCAACGCGTCGCCAAACTCATACCCAAGAGCGGTGGCGGACTTGACATACTCCTGCAACAAATGCCCAAACAACGCGCTGATGGACTGCTCGAACAACGCAAGCATCTCTTGATCCGCCTGGTCGCCTTTTACGATTTGGGTGACAAAAAGAGCACGGGTCTCCAAAATAAGCTGCTGCCCTTGGGATGAAGCTAAATGTACGTTCGACAAAAGGTGATCAAAGAACCGCTTGAGCACGGCGGGATTCTCCGTATCAAAAGCAAAGCCGGCGCCGTCCTCCGTGTCGGTCCCTAGCTCATTGATCAGCATAAAGAAAGGATGGTACAGCTTCTCAAACTTCTCTCGAATAATGCTCAGTCTCCTGTCCCGCTTGTACCCAATATTGGTTAAAAAATAGCCCATCGCAAAGGTGATGATGGGGACAAGGAGCTGGACAATACCCATCACATCCATGAAGGCCCCCCCTTTCTTAATCCAGCAGATCGATCGCCAATTCAGCCTCATACCGTTTATTGCCCACGTAAGCAAAGGCGCGGATGGCATACGTTCCCGGTGGGACCCGGTTGCCCTGGTCGTCACGCCCGTTCCAATAGAACAAGCTGCCCTCGGGCATCAGGTGCAGGGGGCGGCTGGTGCGCTCGGTTGCCAAGCGGCGTATCCGGTGGCCTTCGCCGTCGTGTACGCTCACCGTAAGCTGCAACGGAAAACGGTGAGCCACCTGCACCGCCAACTCCTCTTCGGTCGCCAAGGTAAACTGCTCGCCAAAGGTTTCTATGCTCATCTCCGGATCGCCCTGGGTGGGCAGAACTGCCAGCAGCTTGCTGAAGTACACCTCGGGCCCCTGCTCCTCCAACGCCATAATCAGCAGCAGCGCGTACCCCGAGGTGTCGGCTTGGATGCCGGACACCTCGATACTGCGCCGCTTCCGGCCCGGCTGCACCGTACCGTCGGATGCATTGGAACCGGGGGCCGGTTCGTACTGATCCAGCAGGCGGTCGGCCCCATCCCAGTCCCATGCGCCCCTTTTGGCGTACACCAGTTGGTATTGCAGGCGCACCGGCCGGTGCACCGTAAACTCAAAGTCGATGGTCGGTTCCTCCACCGTGAGGGTGTCACAAGAGAAGGAGATGGCCGACAGCACACCCTTCGAATCCTGGGCGCGGGGGGCGCGGGGATCGTACCGGAAGAGCATCAGGTCGTCGTCCTGGGGATAGACGTGCACGGTGGAACTGCCGTGGTTGTCCAGCAGGTAACGATAGATTTCGTTGAGGGTAATCTCCCCGTCCTGATTCAGGTCGGCCCCGTATTGGCCGTGGAGCCCCAGCCCGGCGGCCAGGGCCTTGGCAAAGTAGGAACTGCCCAGGGAGATGGGCCTGTTTTGCTCGGTTTCACTCCAGTTCCAGGACAGCTCGTTGCCCCCGGCGGAGGTGAGCAGCTTGTAATCCTCTCGCCTAAAGGGCAATATGGGCTGATCGTTTAAATTCGGGATCACGCCCTTACCCATCATGGCGCCGGAGTTGCAGGCGTCGATCAGCACCACCTTGACGCCGGGTATATCGTCCAGCATGGCTTGCAGCTCCATGCCGTCTATCTCAAACTCGGTGATCCCGTCGGTCAAGGTGATGACCGCCGGGTATTCCGGCGCGGCGGGCCGGAAGCGCCCGTGGGTGCTGATGTAGAGCAGGCAAATGTCCTCGGGTCCCGCATTTCGGAAAGCGGTTTGGAATGCCCCGCGCAGCTGCTCGTGGGCGCCGATTTCGTCGATGGCGGTGTGGAGGGAGGCTACCGCCTCATCGTACATGCTCAGCACTTCGGCCAGGGTATGCACGTTGTTGGAGGTGGTGGGCGCTAGGCTGGCGAGGCGCAAAAACCCCTCGCCCGCGATGAGCAGGGCGTGGATTTGGGGCTGGTTGGCCTGAGCCGGAGGAGCGAACAAACACAACGCGGCACACAGCAACGCGCAAAAGACAACGAGCCGACGCGAATATTTTGGCATCGCTTGCTCCTAATATCTTGCATTATGCTGCTTAGTATACCACAAAATGTGGTGGATGAATAGAGGGGGTGAATGGGAGGCAGGGTAAAATCATTTGCATCTCCATGCAATAATACAAGACAAAACAGATGAATATTCGTTCCCTAGTAGGGGGCGATGCCCTCATCGCCCCGCACTCTCGCGATGTGATCAGGTATCGCGGGCCGATAATTGACAGAGTGCTACCTGTTTCGATATGATGAGGACACACTCCAAAAAGATAGGATGGATCCCCATGAGCGTATACGATGATTTTTCCGGCTGCTCCTGGATAGGCGTACCCGCCGAACTGTACAAGGGCCAAACATGGGACGGGCGCTTGCGCACGCAGACCGCGTACTTCCGGCGCGCATTTCAATTGAATGAACCGGGCGGGCCGTTCATCCTGCACATCAGCGCCGCAACCCGGTACCGGCTGTACGTCAACGGCGTATCGTTGCTGTCCGGCCCCTGCAAGGGGGACCGCTTCCGGCATTTTTACGAAACCATCGACGTAAGCCAGTATCTGGCCCGGGGCGATAACCTGATCGCCGTCAAAGTGGTGGCCTACCCGCCTTACGACGTAGCCGACGAACATGCCGACGGCATCGGGCCCCAGTTCATCTGGGGCAGCGCCTCCGGGCCCTGCCTGCTGGTGGGCGGCCCGGATGTGGGCACGGGCCAGACCGACTGGCGTGTCTGCCTGGACGACGCCATTGAATGGAAAACACCAAACCTCTCCTTCTGGATGGGGGGCATGGAGGTGGTGGACGGCGCGCGCTTGCCAAGGGGTTGGGCCGATTCGCCGACGCCGGGCGGCGTGTGGGCTTCCGCCGACGTACGCTGGTCCATTCATCCCAACGGCACCGGCGGCATCATGCCCTTTCCCCTGCTCCCCCGGCCCATTCCCTTGCTGTATGAACAACCGGCTGCATGGATCGGGGAGAAGGTTTTACAATCGGATGATGTGCTTTCCTTCTCCTTCGCTAATGGCCCGGCGGTGATTCCGCCCCACACCCGAATGGCCGTCGAGCTGGACGCGGGCGTGCTGACCACGGCCTACGTATCCCTGCCGATGTCCGGCGGGCAGGGCGCAGAGGTGACTCTGCGCTATGCCGAGTGCTACAGCGACGGAACCTATGCCGGGAAGGGAGACCGCTGCGACGCGGTGCATTATAGGCTCCACGGCCATCAGGACATCTATCGCCCATCGGGCGGCACGGAAACCTACACCCCCTTCTGGTTCCGCACGATGCGCTTTTTGCGCGTTGAGGTACAAACCGCCCAGGAGCCCCTGACCCTGGAGATGCCGATGCTTGTGGAGACCGGGTATCCTCTGGTAGTGCAAACTACTTTTCACTCCTCGGATCCGGCCCTGAACACCCTGTGGGAGATCAGCAAGCGCACCCTTCAACGCTGCATGCACGAAACCTACGAGGACTGCCCCTACTACGAGCAGCTGCAATACACCATGGACACCCGGCTGCAAATGCTGTTTACCTATGCCGTCAGCGGAGATACCCGCATGGCCCTGCGCACCATCGACGACTATCACGCCTCCATCCTGCCCGAGGGGATTTTACAATCCCGCTACCCCTGCCAGGCCTCCCAGGTAATCCCCGTGTTCGCGCTGCATTGGATCTTTATGCTGGAGGATTATTACCTGGAAACCGGGGATATTTCGGTGCCTCGCCGCTACCGGCCCACCATTGACAATGTGCTGGACTGGTACGCCCGGCACATCGACCATACCGGCTTGGTGGGGCAAACCGAGCACTGGCAGTTTACCGACTGGGTGGAGGATTGGGAAGGGCGCTACGGCATGTCCGCGGCCAGCCAGGCCGGGCCTTCGGTTTCTAACAACCTTACGTACGTGCTGGCGCTGGGTTCGGCGGCGCGCCTCAACCGGCTCACCGGCCGCAACGACGCCGCCTGCGCCTATGAAGCCGACGCCCGGGCTATCCTTGCCAACGTGGAGAAGCGCTGCTGGGATGCCACAACCGGCCTCTACCGGGAGGGGCCCGGCATCGATGAGTATACGCAACACGCCCAGGTGCTGGCCGTGCTCACCGGCCTTGCCGCAGACCCAAAGGCCCTGATGGGCAAAGCCTTGGCGGAGCCCGGACTGCACCAATGCTCCTTCCCGTGGATGTTCTACTTTTTGCGGGCGCTGGAGCGGGCCGGGATGTACGAACGTGCCTCGGTGTTTTATGACCGGCTGATCCACTTCGTGAAACTCAACGCCACCACCATCCCGGAGCGCCACTACCAAACCCGCAGCGAATGCCACGCCTGGGGCGCTTTCCCCCTGTATGAGTTCCCCCACACGCTGCTGGGCGTCCAACCTGGTTCGCCGGGTTGGGGCGAGATACTGATCCGCCCCTTCTTTGGCATCGCAACCGATTGTGCGGGTACCGTGGCCACACCGATAGGCCAAGTGGAGGTAGCCTGGGAACAAAAGGGCGACCATATCGCACTCAGAGGCCGTTCGCCCGAGAGTATACCCTGCGTCATCGCCCTGCCCGGCGGACGGCGGGTGAATTTGCCCCGGGGCGGCGCGTTTACAGAGAGCCTGCCCATGTAGTATACTATACCAATCCAAACAAGAAAGGCGAATGAACCGTATGAATATGAGAGATTGGCTGCTGTCCGCCGCCGCCCAGCGCAAACCCATGCCCATCTTATCTTTCCCGGGAATTCAGCTCACCGGCGTCACGGTGCGGGAGTTGGCGGCCAGCAGCGCAAAGCAGGCCGCCTGCATGCAGGCCGTAGCCCAGCGCTGGGATGCCTTGGCTTCGGTAAGCCTGATGGATCTGTCCGTGGAAGCCGAAGCCTTTGGCAGCCCGGTGCGCTTCAGCGACGACGAGGTGCCCACCGTCACCGGCCCCATCGTCGTCGATGCAGACAGCGCGGAGCGGCTGGCTGTTCCCCAGGTGGGCGCGGCCCGAACAGGGATCTACGTATCCACCATCCGGGAGGCCAAAAAGCTCATCACAGATAGGCCGGTGCTGGCGGGGGCCATCGGCCCGTTTTCCCTTTCCGGCAGGCTGATGGATATGACCGAGATCATGGCCCTATGTTACGAGGAGCCGGAGCTGGTGCATCAAACGTTGGAGAAGGCCACGCAGTTTTTAATCGCCTACAACCTGGCGCTGCGCGAGGCCGGGGCCGACGGCATCCTGATGGCCGAACCTGCCGCCGGGCTGCTCTCACCGGGGCTGATCGCCGAATTCTCCACGCCCTACGTCAAGCGTATCATTGCCGCGGTGGAGTCGCAGAGCTGCATCGTAATCTACCACAACTGCGGCAATACGATCCCTCTGATCCAAAGCATCCTGGACACCGGGGCCGGCGCGTATCATTTTGGCAACGCCATCGACTTGGCCCAGATGCTGCCCCTGATCCCCCCCGGCACGGTGGTGTTCGGCAATGTGGATCCCGCCGGGCAGTTCCGCAACGGCACGCCGGAATCCATGCGTGAGGCGACCCTTGATGTGCTCAGCAAGTGCGCAAAGAACGACAACTTCATCCTGTCCTCGGGCTGCGACATCCCGCCCCTTGCGCCCCTGGCCAACATCGACGCTTTTTTTGACACGGCAAGGGAGTTTTATCGCGATTTTTAGGAGGGCTAATCCATTGAAAGTGCTCATCACAGGCGGCGCGGGTTACATCGGCTCCACTATCGCCTCCGCATTGGAGGATCGGGGCCATCAGCCGGTGATCCTGGATTCCTTGGCCGTGGGGCGGGTTGAGTTCACCCAGGGGCGCATATTTTACCATGGCGACATTGGCGACGCCGCGCTAATCCGGCGCGTGGTGCGGGAACATCCCGATCTGTACGCCTGCATCCACTGCGCCGCGCTGATCGTGGTGCCCGAATCGGTAAGCGATCCCTATCGCTACTACCACGAAAATGTGGCAAAGTCCCTAGAGATGTTCCACCTGTTTGCAGAGTTGGGGCTTTCCCGGATCGTATTTAGTTCCTCTGCTTCGATCTATGGCAGCGTGCCCGGTTTTGTGGCCGGTGAGGACGCGCCCATCGCACCCCAAAGCCCCTACGCCCGCACCAAACGCATGATGGAGATGGTGCTGGAGGATCTGTGCGCCGCCGAACCTCTCAGCGGCATCGCGCTGCGTTACTTCAACCCCATCGGCGCCGATCCCAAGATGCGTTCGGGCCCGTACCAAGCGGCGCCTACCCACGTGCTGGCTAAGATGATGCAGGCCGCTGCCGGCCAGGAACCCTGCTTTTCCATCACCGGCGCCGACTGGCCCACCCGGGACGGTTCCGGCCTGCGGGACTACATCCACGTATGGGATCTGGCCCAGGCCCATGTGGACGCGGTGGAGAAATTCGACGCCTCGCTGGATCCCGGCAGCTCCTTTGCGGCCATCAACCTGGGCACCGGCAACGGGGTGACGGTGTTTGAGCTGCTGGCGGCCTTTGAATCGGTGCTGGGCCGCAAATTGCCCACACAGTTGCTGCCCGCCCGTCCGGGCGATGTGGCCGGGGCCTGCGCCGGCGTGGGCCGCGCCCAAGAGCGGCTGGGCTGGAAAACCACCAAGACGATGGCCCAGGCCATCGCCGACGCGCTGAAGTGGAGCGCCATCTGGAAGGAGCGTACCCAATGATCTACAGAGAGCTTGGCAAAACCGGCAAGCAGGTCAGCGTCATCGGCCTAGGCTGTGAGCACCTGGACCGCAAACCCTACGCGCAGGCCCAAGAGACGATTTCCGTTGCCCTGGATCACGGCGTGAACATACTGGACGTGTTTATGCCGGGCCGAGAGGTGCGCGAGCACATCGCCAGAGCCCTGGGCAACCGGCGCAACCAGGTGCTCATCCAAGGGCATGTAGGCGCCACCGATGTGAACCAGCAGTACGACATCAGCCGCGACATGCCCACGGTGCGACGCTACTTTGAGGACTTGCTGCGCCTGTTCGGCGGCTATATCGAGCTGGGTATGATGTTTTTTATCGATTCCGAGAAAGATTACAGCGGCGTATTTGACGGCGGCATCGCGGACTACGTGCAGAAGCTCAAGCAGCAAGGCGACATCGGGCATATCGGCTTCAGCTCCCACAATCCCACCATGGCCATGCGGGTGCTGGACACGGGCCTGCCCGAGCTTGTGCTCTTTAGCATCAACCCGGCCTTTGACCTATACCCCGTGGACAAGTACACCCTGGACACCCTGGGCGACGGCATAGACGCCTCGCTCTTCCGCGGTTTGGATCCCGAGCGGGCCGCGCTCTATACCCGCTGCGAGCAGCTGGGCATAGGCATCACGGTGATGAAAACCCTGGGAGCCGGCAAACTGCTCTCCCCGGAACACACGCCCTTTGAGAAACCCCTGACCGCCAGCCAGTGCATCCACTACGCGCTGACCCGCCCGGCGGTGACCAGCGTGCTGCTGGGCTGCCAGACCGGTGCAGAGATGCTCGATGCTTTGCAATACCTAAAAGCCAGCGACGCCGAGCGGGATTACGCCCCAGCCCTGGGCGCGCTGCGCAACGACTTCCGGGGCCACTGCGTGTATTGCAGCCACTGCCAGCCCTGCCCGGCGGGCATCGATATCGCCTCCGTCAACAAATATCTGGACATCGCACGGCTAGACAAAGGGAATGTCCCGCCTTCAATCCGCGCCCACTACGCCAGCCTGCCCCACAGGGGCGGCGAATGCATAGCCTGCGGCAACTGCCAGGAGCGCTGCCCCTTCGGCGTGCCGGTCATCGCCAACATGGCGGAGGCGGAGGGGTTGTTGGGTTCATAGTGCGCGCTTCTATCATTCGGTCGGCCACAATACGACAATCTTCTCTTTTCCGTAATACAGCGCGATCTGCTGATTGAGCCAATCCCAATAGGGATCAGGCATTAACTCCACCCTTTGCAGTACTTGGGGACGAGGCGGCAACGGCAAAACCTCTACTGTTCCGGTGTTGGATTGATCCTCAAGTATAGCGGAACGTTCCGTCAGCGCCTTACCGTATCGGGCCGCTTGTCCGTTGAGCAAGCTATTCGCAGCGCTCACACCATTCATCCCGTTTGGGGCGCGCATCACACCAACGGCACAGGAAACCACCAGCAATCCTGCGGCCGCAACAGCCGCCCAACGGGCAAATACGCGAACCGTTTGGGCAGCTTTCCATCTTTTCGCCAGCCACCCAAACCAATAAAAGCAATTGCCGATGATCAGCCAGAAGCTAGCGAAGCCAATGATAGCCATCATGCGCGCGGGCCCGTCTAGGCTATAGGCCCTCAAGTGAGGGGTAAACTGACAGGCATATGCGCAGAAAGACAAGAAGGAAACCGCCAGAGGATACTGAAAAGAGCAACTGCTTTTTTCGGCTGCCCGATACAAAAATGGCAACATGGCGCATAAAGCGAATAAAAACTCGATGCGAAAATATGTAGAAAGATAGCCAAGCGCGTGCGGGAATGACGCCAAAATGGCCTCCATGTAGGGCATGGTCTCCTGGATGCTCCATTCATAACGCACAGCGTTGCCTGGAGCGGTAACGCTTAGGAGCAGCATGCAAGCCGTACAAAGCAGGACTGCGGACGGAATCCACCATTTTTCGCTTTTTTGTACCACCCGGTAGACGGTCATCAAGCCTAACAGAACACAGGCGAGCAGCGCGGAAACAAAATTGCTTACGCCCACAATGGCCGCCGTCAGGCAGGCGGCGCACACAAAGATTATTCGTTTTTTCGATGTATCGGCTCGATGAGCCTTTATGATCAGCGTAAAGAGCACCAAAGAGAGGCTGTAAAAAAAGGTATAGCCTACACCGCCGGCATACCAATAGAGCCACTCGTTGGTCGATGGCGTAAACTGCGTGGACAGAAAGAGCACCAGCCCTCCGATCACCATACCGTTCTTTTGATCGAACACAGTGCAGGAAAAGAAAAAGGTGGAAACGGCGAGGGTCACGAGCAAAAAAAGAGGGCCG
>Ga0123353_10004514_pt1 | contig 17932 bp, 8 predicted proteins | sample TergutLab28metaG_3_FD_92763 | JGI IMG/M metagenome (GOLD analysis project Ga0123353, IMG submission 92763) | Labiotermes labralis P3 segment gut microbial communities from Petit-Saut dam, French Guiana - Lab288 P3 | ecosystem: Host-associated > Arthropoda: Insects > Digestive system > Gut ... | reverse complement strand
GTCATCATAAATAGTCTTAAAGTACCAAAAATTAAGAAAATTTTACTATATGAAATGAAATTTCTTGTACCAAATTACAGCTGCCTCCAGAACCCGTGACTAGGGGGCTACCACCCTAAGACCCCCATTCTGTCTGTCCTCTGTCCTCGACTGAATTTGTTGAACCCCCCTCGAAAAAAAATTCCTGGGTATGCCACTGATTGTTGGTTAGGGTTTGTGGATTTGTGCCGCTAGTGGTAGGTGGTTCTTCTGCAATTCCGGTACATGGAACAGGGTTTTCAAGCAAACAACACGTGATGTTGCGCTGAGATTCTTCCAGGATCATGTTTGTCAAATATGTGACGGTTGCAGAGAAGCAAGTCAGTTTTCCAGAACCCGTTTGCAGCAATGGTTGCTGTGGCCGACTTCAGGTAAGCTTTCCCAACCATTCCAGTAATTCGATAGTTTGCAACAACTCTGGATTTTTTTTCGGCCAAATTTCTATCTCCTATACGTAGTATGTCTTAAAGACGCTGCATGAAGGAAATTTACAGATGTAGTTTATGAGTTATAAGCGAGGGAAGGCAATCAATGTGCACCCTGTTTTCCCGAGCACAGTCTAGTGCCTCGATATTCCTCGAATGAGGACAGTGACCATCCGGTGTAAGGATAACGGCATATTTTTTAGATGGCTTCATAAAACGGACAAAATGTTTGAACCATTGCGCAAATCTCTCCTTCTGGATCCATTCAGCTTTGTGACAAGGTGCTATTGAACATGGTGGAGTGCTGTCCACGAGTTCAGCCTGCATGTTGCTCCTAGGAAACACCAGAAGAGGCGGTACATACGTAACGTTAGCATTCACGCAGGTAACAATTGTCACGAATGAACTCCTCTCTGCTGGAGACAACGACGAGACCCGTCATTTACCACTAAGGGAGAAACATTTGCATACTTATGCTGAACGACAGTGAGATCCGTTTCGTCATAGTTAAATAAGCGATGGGGAGAGAAGTTAAATCAGCCGCAGCATTGGCTCAAATATGTTGAAAAATTTTGCGACGTTTTCTTTTGTGAATCCCTTTACTCATACTGCCGAAGTAACTTGCGGCTTGCGCAACCTCAGTCCAGATTGGCGGCACATAAAGTTACACAGCCACTTCTAACATGATGTTCCTCGTAATACTGAAAGTGGACGGGCAAGACCATTTTTTATAGCAAGTTCGAAGGCCATTCATTTAATACTTCTTGTTGTTAGCCCAAAAATTTTCCTCTCCATCATCCAACAGTAATTTGAAAGTTTTTCTTCAAGATTATAGGGCAAGACTGGTTTCCGACCAAGTCGGGTATTGATCAGTTTCTCCATATATGTTTCCTTATTGTTAACTTTATCCTTGAGTGTCGATCTCGGTACTTCAAACACCTTCGATGTTTTTTCGGTCCCATTTCCTCACTCTTAACAGCCTTTATGGCATTAACCATTTTCATTTTGTCCCACATTTCACACTTTCTTCAGTGCATCAACAATGCAGTATGCAGAGTCACTAGAAAACCAACGTGACGAAGTACTGGACGATATTACTAGGAACATCAGTACAAACAACATGGCGGCCTGACAACTGTTAATAGTGAGTAACAGTTAAATCGCATTTAATACCAACTAAATTACGTATTAGCTCGGATGTATATGTGACTTAACCCTTTAAACACTCAGCGCAGAGCTCTCTATATAAAGCCCCAGTCCGTACCGCGCTGTAAACACTTTTCATCTCGGTTATAAAAACCAATCTGTTTATGTTATAAAAGGCAGAAGTCGCTGTTTGTTGTGAGATAAATACAAAACAAATAAATACAGTATGGGCAGAATGTATAATTCTTAAGTGTTAAACCTGCTGGTGCACGAAACCAGTAGAATTTAAACGGTTAAGCTTATTCTTGAAGCACGCCTTGCCTGTTGCAACGAGGGTACGAAGCAGAGCCTTGAAAATATTTTGATACTGCAAAACAAAACAGGCAAAAAACAACCCACTTCCCATGACAGTACAAGCTCAGCTAAAAAAAGTTAGTTTACACATCACAGGCTACAAGCTTCATGTGCAAGCATCAGAGTTTACAAGTCACCAGCGTCAATATCGCAGGGGAAGGATTTAGGAAGGAGGGCGAAATTAGGCACATTTCCTCTACCGTAAAACGAAACACGTAACCGCCGGCAGGTTACAGCTGAAGTAATTATGTTTTTTTGCCTCATTTTATCAGGACGCCAGATTCATTCTTCGTGTGCCAAAGACAGATCCGTCCATCACCTCAGGGGGGCACCGGATGACCCTAAACGGGCACCATATGAATCGGTGAACATGACCTCGAACGCCATCCGCGGGATCCGCCGCAAGAAGTCTTCGCTGTCGGAGGTGAAGGTGGCAGTTATCGGGGCACCGGCAGTGGGTAAGAGTGGTGAGTAGGCTACACTGTAACGCCTTTTAGTTTCGTAAAAGGCTCAATATAACGGCCAGCTGATCGACTATTAGCTTCCCGTTGAATCTGCTCCATGTGATTAATATCTTGTGGCGCATGTTATGAATGTGGTAATAAACCGTCCATGTCCGTAAGAGACTCGGAATATCTTGAGCAATTGAACAACAATTGGTCTCCCCAGGTCTCTGGTCAACAGGATTAGCATGAGGGCGCTGACTGAAATCAAGTGTCTCGAAGGTATGGTGAGGTGGAGTGTGTTGTGGATAAAAAACACTTTCGGAATGTGTAACAGAGTAGGAAGGCCCTGAACAACTGAATAACTATTCGTTGCTCAGTGAACTGCTTCAAGGAGTGTGTGTAAGGGAGCAGAGCGAATTCAAGTGGCTCAGGATAGGAACCAGTCGAGGGTCTTGTGAGTACAGTAGGGGATCCTCGGTAATGCATTAGGCCTACTAGACAATATGTCAGTGATGTTTTACTTGATGGTATAAAAAAGTAAGACAAGCGGTGCCCTGTAGTTTTTGACGACAAAAAATGTGCACTGCAAGTTACACGTACCAAGAACTAGTACTGAGTCAGATAACGATGTTCTGGATTGTAGCACCGTGGTGAAGGGAAATACCAACATTTCAGGTTAACAGAAGTAACCACCAATACAAGATGTCACAACAAAGAAAAACTAGTCTGAAAACAAACCGTCGTGAAATCTTTAATCCTATAACTTACGTGTAAAATACAGGACGGTTTACAGTTAAACATGTCCGTACTCTATGTGGTTCTCACACAATTTCCATGCAAACATGTGATGTTCGCGTATTTAAACAAAAACCGCGCTAAGATCGAAAATTTACCACCTGAAGGATAAAGCCGTAAATATATTCACTGCACTAACGGAGAAAAGGACAAAAAGGTATGAAAAGGATGCATGAAAATAAGGACAAATACAGAAAATGTGACAAGTTCTTCTCAGATTATACAATATAAACCAACAAAATGCACATTTTCTAAATTAATATTTTAATAATTTTTATCGTTGTACCGTGCATTTTGATATCTATAAAGTCCATACACCAACAAATGCACTCTTTATTAAACATGATAAAGTTTTAAAGTTTACATTAAAAATCACTCCGACTTGCTCCTACATGTTTCGGTCTTTAAGCATGACCATCATCAGGGAGCCTTCATTAGAGCCTAGCTAAAGTTATATTAGATTAAGATTCGGTAAAAAAAAGAAAACTACGTCGTTATGTGTTATGCGGTGGTGTGGCAGCATGTCTGAAACTGAGTCATACGATTGCACGACTTCCTATCCTCTGTTCCAACAGCAATTGCTGTTCATCTTCAGGAAGACGGTTGTATATACAGATACATGTATATACAGGTACTTGTGTATACAGATACCTGTATATACAACGAAACGTGTAAAAGACAAAAAATTATTAATAAAAATATTAATTTAGAAAAAGTGCATTTTGTTGGTTTATATTGTATAATTATATTACATTGTATGGTGCAAAAGAACATAAAATTCTTCTCCAATGTACGGGTGAGTTTTAGTACCCAAGACTACGTAACGCGTATGTTTGAATGCAGCCTTATTGTTATGAAGAAATGCTCAGTGTTTCTTCCATCACACAGAATGTCATTTTAAAATGGCCAACATTACTTTGCAGATTTATCGTTTATTCAGTAAAGAACAGACGTTTTTTCTGCCGCCGTCTTTCTTAATGTAATAAGTCTGCACGGTTTCTCACAAATCGAACCATCCAGGTGCTTAAGGCATTCTATCACCTTTCATTACCCTCACTGTTCACGACACAGTACTTGTTTTTACAATGTAGTTTAACGTTGGCTGTGTCCTAGACATAATAACAGAAAAGCTTGACCGAGCAAAATCAACTTCTAGATCGCTTGTATACTTGAATGTTCAAACGGCAGCATTCTTAGGAGATAAATAAAGAAACATAGGGATATAACGCGAGGTTAACTGCTTTAAGTACACTTACCCATTGTAAAAATAATTTCAGTCATGTGAATCCCTACTTGTTTAGCGGGAAGTCATGCATTTTCTGAACACTTGTTCAGTTTGGCTTATTTTTCGACAGTGAAATTTTATCTGTGATAACAGATTTACGATTCAATCATACCCCGACTTACGTCTTTCCACTTTTACGGCGTTTGCCCCCAGACCCAACATATTAATAAAGGCAACAGCGTAAATTCATTGGAACGATACTGAACAATGTCTTCGAGTTGTCAAATTCCATTATCAGGAGCTTATACTCGACGATGTTGTTGAAATTCGGAAGTAAATCGCCAGTACAAAAGCTGAGTAAACTAAGCCTGAGCCGAAGGAGAGGACCATGACGGTCTCTAAGTTGACGAGTGGCTCGGACTGACTGAAGCCGACATCAAGGTGTTTGAGGACGAGCAGCGAGAAGTAACAGCTACACAGGGATTTTGAGGATGATTGCTTGCTATCAGGAGACTAGGAAGGAAAATATGAAATCTTTGTCTCGCCAGAATTCTGTGCTTGATATCTTCAAGTCATCTTCAGGGCCTCGTGCATCGCCACCTGGATTGTTCTACATTAGAAATGATCTAGATGACGCGCCTACAGTTCAACAGAAAATGCTACCTCCGTAAATAGACATTTGCTTTTCATTTCATTTTCTTTTTGTAAATTTTTAAAAAGTAAGAATATATATTTATTCCTTGTTAAAACATTTCCCGCAAACGCCCTCCCCACTTTAAGACTGAATTCATTGAAAAATCTGGCTCGACCTAGATCGTCACGACTAACATCGCCTGTCTCAGAGAAACACACGACGTAACTCTGGGAGATGACTGTACATGCACTACATAAATTTACGGGCAAAAGAAGTCCCGAAAATCTCATAAGAACCAGACAGTAACTCCTTAAAGTAATAAACATGCGTGCAACACACCCTAATATAGGTTGAAGAAATCCAACAAGATGCATCAGTATGTAGATGTTTATTTACTGCAAAATTACTCTACACGTTTCGGGCGTCCATCGCCCCCATCATCAGGAGTACATAAAACTGTAGTTGCAGCCTCTGGTACAGATCATACTACCTGGGGAGCAAGCTGCCTCAAACGTGACCAAATAAGGACTGATTGGAGACCGTCATATAGTATGATCTGTATCAGAGGCTGCAACTACAGTTTTATGTACTCCTGATGATGGGAGTGATGGACGCCCGAAACGTGTAGAGTAATTTTGCAGTAAATAAACATCTACATACTGATGCATCTTGTTGGATTTCTTCAACCTAGAATTACGATGCACGGAACCACGAATATAGAAAAACACCCTAGTATGTCATACACCAACAGTGCGAAGAAACTCTATGCGTAATTTTCGTTCAGCAGACAGTCGCAGATAAAACACAACGTGAGTCATCACGGATCGCATGGCTACAAAAATACGCATTTAGACATCAGCGCCACCCGAAACGTGGGCGGATGAAAACAGGGTCACATGAAATAAAGTCTGTTACGTATGATGGGTTCACGTAAACAGTGACGCTCTAATGGGGGTACAAAGCCAAACCTTACAGCATTTTTCGCGTAATGTTCGGAAATTCCCCATTTATGTTTCAACTTCACTGCAAAAATATCACTGTGGTTCACCATACACGACTGGCTCCCAGTTATACACAATTCTTTAAAGAACAGCAGTAAATTCATAACGTTAACCCCCGGCCCCTCTCTCTCTCTCTCTCCCTCTCTCGCTCTCTCTCCCCCCCCCCCTCACTTCGATTAACCGCCATGCGTTAGTTTCCACTCCACCACATGTTAGTATCTAAACCAGAAGTTCCAAGCAGAACATATTAAGCCTACTTTCCTATTGCACAAGCATCCATTCCAACAATAAAATTCAATTTAGCTCGCGGGTCATTGCACTGAACTCGAGCGCAGTTCACACGATCGCCTAGAAACCGAAAAAGAAATAGTTTTTGGTGCTGTAAACAATTCATAAATTGTTACTTTTGTTTTCGATCGCAGCAGCACCAGTAGTAGTATTCGTGGCAGGAGCGGCAGTAGTATTTTCTAGCTGGGAAGACTGCTACTGCTACAGATTTTGCCTACGACGAACACGTGGGGTACACGCAACATCAAATTTTGCATCGTCACCATATCTGTGGGCTAATCGTCGACCACAATAATATTTCATGCCGAATTTGTACGATAGCCTATAATCAACAGTTATGCGAAAGTCATATTCCTGCGTCCAGTGGTCTATCTGTTATGGAAGCCAAACTGAAAGCAAAAAAAAAAAATGTAAAGAAAGGTAAAAGTAAAGTGATCCCGTTACAGGCCCGGTGTGTCCCAGAGGGTGGGTAGAGGTATAGCTCTGCTCTTCCATGACCGCGGCACTAGAAGGGGGTGAGTGGTCAGCAGCACGCCCCGGCCGCACTTTACCCCCGGGAAAGACCCGGTACCTATTTTGCAGGAGACTGGGTGGGCCCCAGGGCCGGTCTGGACGGACGGAAGATTTCGTCCCCACCGTGATTCGATCCCGGACCGTCCAGCGCGTAGTCAGTCGCTATACCGACTGAGCTACCGGGCCCTTAAAATAAAAATGTATGGCATAAATAAAATGTTTAAATAATTCGACTATTTTAGGTTACGACATATAATTTCATGACACAATGCCGCTACCACCTCAGTAGTGCATCCAACATGTTATTAGACAAATTATAGACGTCAGGAAATTAATATGATACAAAATATACTCACAGCGTACCAACACTGGAATGTCCGCTCACTCCTGTTCAACTACACGGACTTAAGAAACTTCGACATATGTTGAATCGTATTTTAGCTTTCCACGCACTTCTGCCCAAAATATTTTTCGCTGTGATAAGCAGTCAGTGAGTTAAAGATGCGCAAAGAAAGAGAACTGCATGTAAAACATTGTCTGAACAAAGACCTCATAGAGAATTTTAAGCCCCGCACTGCGCAAAGCCAGCCCTAAAACTAAGGCCCCTGCAAACGTCTATTTTCAATTACACATTCCTGCAAAGTGCCATTCCGGATCTCCGAAACTTACAGCAGGAGCCTGCGCTACTATATTTAATCAACATCGCTTATGTGTTTACAGTGTAAAACATATAAGCAGTGTACCACACTCCGCGATAGACACACAACGACAGTTATTGTTGCGGCACCAGGCAGGTATACATCCAAATTATCGCAGGCGAAATTTCCTCACGGTGACCGGAGCCTCATATACTTGCCGTGTGTTGGCCCGGTTCCATTGGGTTAGTTAGGTTCAGCCCACGGATAATGGGGCTGTTTAAATTGATCCATCCGTCATGCCACACGTCCCACCCACAGCCACCCGTGTGTGGAGCATCAGACCAGAACTACACATCCTTTTCTCGAACGGCCAGAGACAAGACGTGTCTCGGTAGAATGATTAAGTGCTGTTCAAGAAGTAGTTTATTTTAAGACGTATTTGTTACTTCCGCTTAATCTCTTGTTTTGCTTTTTCCTTTTCTTACTTCAGTGTTAAAATCTTACGTCTCCCGACTTGGCAGCAACGCAGTAATTAGGAATTCAGGTCATGAAAAAATGAAAAAAAATAAATAACGACCGCTGCAACGTTTTCTGGACCACTAAGCGACTGCGTTTCCACATTATTCTATTACAACTATGAAATCTCTAACCGCACTGAGGTCCGCTGAATATCTCTATAGTTGGTCCTCTCCGTCCACGAAGTTACTTAACGTTGTTCGGAGAGTGACTGGGGATGCGGCCAAGAAGAACAAAGAACTGTGATGGGGAAACCTTTTGGAAAATGTCCACTTGGAAAGACGATGTAGGTGGAAGATCGGGTCCAGTGACAGGCATCAGCGCTGTTGAAACACCGGATTCTGCTACAGCAGATTTATTTAGTTGTTAGGTGGTTAAGCAGTTAATCAGTCAGTCAGTCAGAATTGGTTCGTCAGCTGCTAATTTTTTTTCTTCATGATTCGACAGCCCTAGTGGGCCTAGGCCCCCTCATTGCTGAGGTTTCGAGATCACACTCATACACACCACACTGGGTTGGATTCCTCCGGACGGGTGATCGGACGTACACAACACACAACATTTCCAAGAGAAAGACATAGATGCCATCGGAGGAATTCCAACCCGCAATCCCAGCAAGCGAGCGGCCGCTAACGCATGCCTTGGGATCGGCAGCTATTAAATAAGGTAGCTAATTATTTCCACGCAGCTTCACACATTGTTCAAAGCCTGCAGAAAACGGATTCCTTTGTTCAGTAAGATTCCTCTATAACTCTCTTCGATTAGTTGAAGAATAAGAGGACAACTTGATGTCACTAGTTATTTAGTTTTATTTCACTTCTTCTATTCTCAACATGTTTCGGACATTAATACATCCATCATCAGGAGCCTGCGACTTTTCTATTTATCACCACATTGGTCGTGTGTTCTTGTTTCGATGTGTGTTGGAGTTTCGGTGTGGCTGTGTTGGGGTGGTATCCGTGTAGCAGGTTGAAGCACAACTCTCTTCGATTACTTTATATTCAGTCAAGAATCGACATGCCATTTCTGTGTTAGTTAAATTACAACTTTTGTGTGGGTGTGTACGAATTTTTTGGGACTGAAACTAACAGTCTTTTTGTGATACACTATCAAAACAAAAGCATTCAAGTTTGATCTGTCCCAGCATCTTCTGGTACTGGCCTTATGATCTGTAACTTTAACCAACTAAACCAACACTGATATCATTCACGATTTTCTCTTGTGCAGTCAATGTAATTCGCTGTTTTTTCTCCAATAAGCTCTTCTACGTTTGCGAATAAAAGCGAATTCACTCTCACTCAGTTTCCAATCGCATATAACAACAGTACAGAGTTCCAACCCACATCCATGTTTAACTTTTTGGCAATGGTCAGTAACGTCGGTGTTAATCACAATTCAGCGCCGTTTAACACCGGAATGTTCTGTATTCTGCCTTTAGAGCGCATTGATAGGTTTGAATGGACCTAAGAACAGCGATTATTTCCCGATACGGCTTTAACTGATTGGTTTTTATCATCGAGACCAGGCGTTTACTGTGTGGAATGATCTGTCAGATTTTTAGAAAATTTGTGGATCTTTGGCAGGAAAAAACTTTATTTATTTTGGTTTCTATGTTAATATCAGATTAAATACTGCTTCAGTAATGAGTTGTGAGCAGAATTCTCACATTTCCTCCTGCAAAAACATTTAGTCGTAAAGACCTATTACTGTCATTATTACCTTACTGGTGTATAACTTGTAAGTATAGCTAGATCGGTTTCACGTTAATGTCCTGGACACAATCTCGAAGTTTCAAACCGTAGTCACGTTCGGATCAACAGACATACTAGTATCTCCGTGCTTAGCTCCAACGACCAGGTAACTGGCCATCAACACCAAATCTAAAGGTAGAAAATTTGTAGGACAGCCATATTATTTCATATTCTGCAAAAAAAAAAAGTTACAAGTTTTTCAAAGACCCGTTTGCACAAGTCTGTATTATTTCAGGGCCATACAGTATGTCAGTGGGGGACCGCGGTAGCACAGTGGTTAAGGTGCTGTGCTACAAAACGGAAAATCGCTGGCTCGATCCCAGCTAGTGTCATTGGATTTTTCATTGACATAAAATCCTTCCGATCGCACTATGGCCCTGGGCTTGACTCAGCCTCTAACAGAAATGAGTACCAGGAGTATTTCCTGGGTGTAAAGGCTGCCGGTGCGTAAGGCTGACAACCTTACCACCATTCTGCCCAGTTGTCACGAAATCTGGGAACCTTAACTTCCTGGAACCCTCTAGGCCACTCCGGGCCTGTAACGGGAATGTTTAACCTTAACAGTATGTTAGTGGCGCACAAATCCCGGGTGACTCAGCGCCCAGGCGACAATACCTTCTACCGTGTTGCCTAATATTTGTGGGTCCCAAAGTACTGACTGAACTTGCTTCATGTCATCTTTCTGGCGCCTAGAATTTCCAGATGGTTCCTAGATTTTTTTGGAAAATTTTTGCAACCCCGTATTAAATGCCGTTACAGACACTCCGCCATATTGTTACTAGTAACTGCCAGAAATTAATATGATGCTGAGGTGGCCTCTGGTTTAAAAGGCTGAATTGCGTCTTCCCATATATTCCTCGCCGCCAGTAGTCCAAGCCCCACATACTTGTCGTTTGTTCTCTCGTTAAAAAAAAAAAATGTGTCGCCTTAAGTTTGCCTGAGCGCTGCTGTGTTACTTTTGGCCTCAAATGTTATTCCTCTATTGTCCTTGGCCAGTTCCAGAAATACTCCCAACACGTTATATTTATAGCCGCAGATCATATTCATATGGACAGAGATGCTGTGTTCGTAGAACTTTCCGTTACCTCGAAAAAAGAAATCGTTACTCGGCGAACACATATATTCTATTATAAACATGTTACTTTACAAGCCCCGTTATATATTTTGGCTTCGCGGCGTAATTTCAACTCTGAAATAATATTTACAAACCGCCTGTGACCAGGCGCTTCATAAAATTGTTTTATCATTTGTGAAACGTCGACAATCCCTGTTGTGCTGAAAGAAGCGCCGATATACAAACATTTTCATGCGTTGTCAGAATAATGTCAGGCTCGACGAAATAAATACATCGGCTGGAGGTATGTTATGTAAATATATATATATATATATATATAAGTGCACTCACACAAAAGAATTAACAGCTGTCTGCGTAAAATACATACAAAGAAATATGATGACCGATTGGCAACTTGTGCTTCAGACATGCAAGTCAGTTACACCAATGCGATTTCAAAGCCACACACTCCCGACATTTTGCAACAACACGGTTGTTTCACAATTTCTCGTGGACTTTAACTTACAGGTAGATTTAAACACGTCGCATTCAGGACAGTGTGCAGCTGAGAATACATACGTGGACCCAAGGGTGGCAGAACGATGCAGAAAAAGAGACCTTGAATTGAATTGAATGGAATAGTATTTGGGCTCGAGCCCTTCTGGGCCCGATGCACCTAGGCCTTAAGACTGGCCCTTTGCGCGTCATGTTATGTACTAAATTAAAGGAGCCCTGTTCCTTTAGCAAAGTTCCAGATGGCCCCTATAATTAGTTTTCTAATATCCTCAGGGTCCAACAAGAAGGAACCCAGATATGTATATATGAGTGAAGCCAAGGCCTACACACTCACACAAAATGTGGACTGAGATTTCCTGCAAGTGGGGTTATTACTCAGCCCCATTACATATAAATGTCTTCTCAAGGTGTTATGTCCAGTAAGCAGGCCAATAACAACCCTGGATTGTGTCCTATTAAATGACAAAAAGATACCTTAGACATTACACATTTTTAGTCAAATAAGAGGAGCTACAAAATTTTAATAATTAACGATCCAATCATGGACGATGCCAAGGACGAGAATTTTAGCAGAATAAATACTAGGTATTAGTCTAAATTCACCAAAAAAACAACAACTGCAAGTACAGATACGTACATGGAAGAAGGCTAACATTGAAACGGGTAATACTGAAACAAAGAAAGAGGATGTGTAGTGGATTCATCTGGCTCAGAATACAATTCAACGGGCTCTTACTAGACGGTAACGAACATTCGGGTTCCATAAACGGCGAAGAATTTCTGGGCCCCATGCAAAAGCGTATATTCCTTTAGGACTCTGCTCTATGGAGTTATTCATTTTCTCTCTTGGGCGAACAGAACCACTTCCATACTAATCTAGAGCTCTGATGTGTATTCACGGCGACATTCACACTGGCTACATTCGTTTCACCAGTAACATAAACACAAAAAGGATGTAATCTATAAACGCTTAGACATAAAGCAAACAGTTTATCAGCAAGCACGTCTGTATAACAGTATATGACGAATGTACCTGTAGGCTTTCGAATATTTACAATATTCAAGGGAAAGTGTTCCCGTTACAGGCCCGGTTTGGCCCAGAGAGTGGGTAGAGGTATAGCTCTACTCTTCCATGACCGTGGCACTAGAAGGGGGTGAGTGGTCAGCAGCACGCCCTGGCCGCACTTTACCCCCGGGAAAGACCCGGTACCAATTTTACAGGAGCCTGGGTGGACCCCAGGGCCGGTCTGGACGTGCGGGAAATCTCGTCCCCACCGGGATTCGATCCCGGACCGTCCAGCCCGTAGTCAGTCGCTATACCGACTGAGCTACCGAGCCCACATTTACAATATTATCACATTTAATATAACACATGTAATGTCATTTCCAGCAGCTAATGACAGAAGCCTTCTAGGAATTTATTGGAAATGTGGCAAATTGTGATAGACAAGCGGGTCGTCATACACATTAACAGCGTTAAGATTTGAAACGACGGCATTAGCCCGAGATTTTCAAGAGGCAAACGGCAGTCTGCCGCATCCAGTGGGCATTCTTCAGCTTCGAATCGCTGCTCGTAGCTGAAACCAGCTTACTTGGTGCCCCGTACCGCAACTCTGCGATATGGCCGACTACAGTTCACTAGTAGCCGTAAACACTCAGCCGCGAAGATACGTAACGATATCTCGATTGCTACCTACTAAACGCGCCAATCGTCGATAAACCATATGATGGTGGGTAATTTCAGGTAATTTGAATGGTGTGTACTTTCAGGTAATTTGAATGGTGTGTGGACAGGCGTAGAAACACGAAACAGAAAATTCTATTCATGTGTACTTACACTGCACAGTATCCAGCGAGTCACATCCAATTGAAGGATCAAGGAGTACCTATCGGCGAAGAATAATTCACAATAGAACCATTTGTCTATAAACTGCAGCAGGCCTACCAAACTTTCGCAAGGTATTGCATTTTTGGTGCCTTATCTGAACGACGCCGTAGAGACTACATGTATAGCGTCAGTGGTAGGATGCTAGACGAATGATGAATTTGAAAGAATACGGAAGGAAACAGCAGTGGTCTAATCGAGGTACTATACCAGAATCGGCCTGAAGGAACTGGACGACACCATGAAAATTTCAGTCAGTAAACCTGGTGTTGCCGACACTTACTTCCCAGTACAAGTCTACGGGCACTAGTGACAACTGTTAAATGTAAGTATCGATACAGGGTCAGTAAGTAGGTCGCAGAATGCAGTCACAGCCCGTTCATTTACTGGAAGTACTGTGGAACATAATAAAACCTTTAAACGCATATCAGATAAATCTATGAACGTAAAATACCCCCAAGTTTCATAACAGATGTGGTAATAACCTAAGATTAAAAGCAACTTGTCTTAGAATCACGTCGATGAATCCCCAAAGGGCCAGACGAAAAATACGTGCACTAGTCACGTAGTCAAGGAATAGTGTAGAAGCTCCATACAACACGTAGCGAACAGTCTATCATAACGGTATTGCGTCTAACATTTTGTAAGAACCACACGTTTCTCGCCTCTCTTCATTGATCACAGTACCAAAACTTGGTGAAAATCACTAATCAAGAAGCACCCCCCCCCCCGCCTGCCATTCTTGTCTTGGTCTACCCTCCGTTTTTTTCTACCCACTAAGAGTGCCACCAACGATCCAAACATTCTCCGCTCAGACTTCTGTTCTCAGACACTTCTAGTCGCTCCACACCCAAACCATAAAGTAACGTTATATTTTTTTCTGTATTTTATCTAGTGGGTATAAGGGATGGGAACACAAGAGATTCTGAACCGAACGGTACCAAACGGCCACCGAATTTAATTAACTCCTTGAACAGAGGCATTCTTGGGGGGGGGGGGGACCCACCAAATTCCCCGTTATTACATACACGCCAAAGCTCATTATTGCACTAACAAGAACCCACCAATTCCTAGACCTTACACAGATAGCACTTCGCAATCTGCTGCCTGTTTGCAGTTCCCCACCCAATCACGAAGCTGGAAAACCACTCCTTGTCGACTGTCCCAAATTTAACATGCTCCGATGTTCTTAGTAAACTTCATTCTAATTCGTTACTATCGTTTCCAAATATCTGGCCACGACAAAATGTGTTACATAGACAATTAAATGTTACAAAATACTCAGAGCGATGTGGGTATAAAGTTTTAAAAAAAATTAGTAACTCAAAGTAATACATTTCTGAGTTATTTTCCTCCGTAAAGAATTAAAGTTAAATTCAAACAGGTTTGGGTTTAATGTCTTCCTTCTCAGGCCGGCGATTTTAATGAAACAGGCCTGCAAGTCAAAAGACATTCACCGACAGAACCATCCACAAAGTCCACGATTTCGCATTGTATTTTATTGTTAGTTCAATGTCTTTCTGCGTTTCCACGGAACGTGTGTTTTGTGGATCACTGAAGAGCGCCTCCTCCCCCTTCTACTCACTGTAACAGTGAGTTACAGCACACTGGTTCCAGTCGCCGCTCGACATGACCACTTCCTCCCACATCCGCCTGAATTCATTATTCACCAATCACCCCATCATTCAACACCACCTGGCATCGTTAAATGAAACACAAACACATCGATCGCCTAATTATACTCAGGGGTATATGTAGACGTTATTTTTAAACTTACACGTGTTAATAGCATACGAATGCGTCATAAATATATATATGGGAGTCTAATTTTGGCTCACAATTAGACGTCTAGAAGACGACATTCAATTTGTGAAAGAATGTCGGATCTAGGAAATGAGAAAACTTCATTGTTTTAATCGACCCGATTTTAACATTACATTCCTGCATTTGGATCAACCAAATACTCATCCCCACAACCCTCCCAACACCAGCTTGGTGTGTGAATCATTTAAACCGAAAATCTATTGAATTTAAAACACGTTGGCAGCTGAACCTAATGGTTGAAAATGTCAATCACCGAAACCTGCCACTGGACACAAAGGTGACAACTGAAAACTGCTAGAATGTACGTCCAACTGAAGAGAGGCTAACGTAAGGCACGAACATCGATTCTGCGTTTTACTCCCAGATAAAGAAATTGAAAAGAACGCGCGGCTCCCTTCTGTTTAAGCTTCCTAGTCAGACATTTTACATAGATAAGCAATTAAAACTAAACAATGGGCATTCGTTACACGTACATTTAACAGGTACACACGTCCCTGAAGAAAACTGGCGGTCTTTCAAGAAATTTTGGACAGAAACGTCGATTCAAAATTAGTCCTTCGTATCTCGACTGCAGTTTTGTTCATTTGCCAAACGACATAGACCAATGAAAAATTTGTACCGGCCGTACACGCCACACAACTCTATCCTTAGTTTAATGAGGATGGGGAAATTACAGGGTTGGTGATACGTCTAATGAAAGAAAAAGATTTAAAAGTAAAGACTGACCATTCACATGCCAAGCAGGCAGTACTGCTGTACCCATACTTACCCTTGAAAGATGAAGCGCAGACCGCTTTATTTAAAGACCCAGTCCGTACCGCGCTGCAAACACTTTTCATCTCGGTTATAAAAACCAACCAGTTAATACTGTAAGTGGCACAAGTCTCTGCTTGTTCGCAGATAAATACAGTGTGGGCTGAGTGTACAGTTGTTGAATGTTCAACTGCTGGTGCACCACCTAACCGGTAAGGTTTAAAAGGTTAATGTCGGTGCTAGTAGGGGCTGGGTGACCAACGCGAAGTCCCGGACGCTTTACCGCCGGAAAAGAGAGCCGGTACCCACTGCACTGGAGGCTGGGTGGGCCACGAGGCCGCTCTGGATGTGTCCGGAAAATCTCGCCTCCACCGGGGTTCGAATCCCGAACCATGCAACCCGTAGTAAGTCGCGAATACTGACTACGCTATTCCAGTCGCCCTTCGTTATTTTTATACTGAAAATTATCGTTTCTGTACCCTGTACATCAGCTCCTCTTCCCTCCCCGGGAGGAAGGGGGTTGGGGGAAGAGGTGCTGATGTACAAGGACCCAAACTTTCAGCAACCAGCTATACGACAGCCAACTTCACTGTGCAAAGCAACTAACTGGATGTTCGCCCCGATCAGTCTATGAATGCTTCCTTCAGTTGCACCTCTTCAACATGAGAAAACATGTGTTTGCTGTAACTTATTTAAAGCACTTCAAATCTGTTATTATACACTGCGTATGCAGAAGATGTATTTCACCGAATGGAACACAGCAGTGGATCTGTGAGCCAAAATTAAACTAAAAAAAAACACAATTCTAACCTCAAATATATGGTGTCTGCACGTCCCACAAGTGGTGCCATGGCATGTCCATCTTGAAAAGACTTGAATGACTTAGGAAAGTATGAACAATAAGGGCGCCTACATAAATTTTAACATTCTTTCCCGACAGCGGTTCAAGAAAAGTTGCAAACTAAAAGGAACAACGCGGATCTTTAATTAGCCTATCGGAGTGTCGGCGCAGTGCTGACAGCTCGAACAGTGTCATCGCATTAGCGCAGCCAAGTACGAACAGAACATTATCTGGTAAAATAAGTGTAGCGTTTCGGACAGAAAAGCCACTAGTAATGGCATGCGGTAAACAAGAATCTCCTTAAATTATTCATTAGTTTTTCTCACCACAGTTATCAGTAAAAGTTATCCGGCAGGAAATGCCTAACGCCAAGTTAAATTACATACGTGTAAGTACAAAACTCAGATTAACAACGTGGATTTAATTTGATATAAAATATATCTACCAGAATATAAATGAATATTTCTCACTCCCACGATGCTATGACACCCACATGAAATACCCCCCCCCCCCGCAATTTTGGCCCAAATTATAAACGAGATGAAACACGAACAGAATTTCAAAAATATTCAATGGCAGACAACATTAACGAACACTACGTATGTTCTAGGGTGAAGACGACGAAACAATGCTGATGACGACCAACGTAACTTGTCTCACCAAAGGAATAATACTATCTCCACGACTCGCTGATTCTGGGCTGCCAAACCGCTCTTCATTTTCTCATGGCCACTCCCAGAACACTTTCCAATTGATGCAAGTTAACATCACTGCGAGCACAGCTGTATAATAAAAGTGAAAACTAACATGTCATCCTCCGGGTAAAGGTCTTTCGTACTTATTTACAAATCTGTCTTTCGAACCGTAGATAGCGTTCTCGATGGTGACGCCAAACATCGAACGGTGAATATGGTAACCGCTATCCATCAACGCTGCAGACACACAGATCCCCAACAGCCAACTAGTCTGTTTTATTGCTGGATGTTATGGCAGTGGCGTTAATGACGCGATTCTCAGAAGGTAGCTTGCTCGATCAAGAAAGTTGCCGCCTTCATCTTTAAATACAACGCGTTTAGATATATCTCCGCGAAGTTTCTTTTCATACGTGAACATTAAAAACTACAGTTTTAAGTCCTTACGGATAAACAGAAGGGGTGTTTTTAAACCCTACGACGTGAAAGTTCTTGGGGGGGGGGGGGGGGGAAAAAGGAAAAAGTTTTTTTTTTCTCGACAAAAAAAAAAAAACCCCCCTTACTTTCGCAAAGCCCTGGTTAAAAATGAACCCTCATAT
>Ga0123353_10004513_pt1 | contig 17933 bp, 13 predicted proteins | sample TergutLab28metaG_3_FD_92763 | JGI IMG/M metagenome (GOLD analysis project Ga0123353, IMG submission 92763) | Labiotermes labralis P3 segment gut microbial communities from Petit-Saut dam, French Guiana - Lab288 P3 | ecosystem: Host-associated > Arthropoda: Insects > Digestive system > Gut ... | reverse complement strand
TGCAGGATCTGGATGCCGGACTGCTGCAGTCGCGGCGCGACCGTGGCGACCACCTCATTGAGCCGCCGGGCGCCCTGTGAGCCGCCGGAGACCAGCAGGGTGGGCAGGTTCTGGTCGAGGCCGAAGGCGTGCCGGGCCTCGGGACGGGCCGCGGCGCGGTCCAGGGTGGCGATGGTGCGGCGCAGCGGGATGCCGATGTAGCGGGCGTCGCGCAGCTTGCTGTCCGGGGTGGAGACGGCGACCGCGTGGGCGTACCGCGAGCCGATCTTGTTGGCGAGGCCCGGGCGGGCGTTGGCCTCGTGCACCACGATCGGCACGCCGAGGCGCTTGGCCGCCAGGTAGCCGGGCAGCGCGACATAGCCGCCGAAGCCGACGACGACGTCCGCCTTGGTGCGCTCCAGCACCTGCTCGGCGGCCTTGATGGTGCCGCGCAGCCGGCCGGGCACGGTGATGAGTTCGGGGGTGGGCCGGCGCGGCAGCGGGACGGCGGGGATCAGCGCCAGTTCGTAGCCGCGTTCCGGTACCAGCCGTGTCTCCAGGCCCTTCTCGGTGCCCAGGGCCGTGATGCCCACGGTCGGGTCCTGCCTGCGCAGGGCATCGGCGAGCGCGAGCGCCGGCTCGATGTGGCCGGCGGTCCCCCCACCGGCGAGTACGACATGCACCGAAATTCACCGCTTCCCGGACGGCCGCCGTCTGGCGCGCCGTCGCATCGTCCGTCTCACGACCCCCGTCAGGGAGTTGTTCCGGCCCCGCACGGCCAGGGCCGCTCGCGCGGACGGCTCGCTCCTGGCGAAGGAGATCAGCAGCCCGATCGCGAACATCGTCGGCAGGAGGGCGGATCCTCCGTAGGAGAACAGCGGGAGCGGCACGCCGGCGATCGGCAGCAGGCCGAGCACCGCACCGATGTTGATCACGGCCTGGGCCGTGATCCAGGTGGTCACGCCACCCGCTGCGAACCTGACGAAGGGGTCCTCCGTACGACCGGCCACGCGGATACCCGCGTAGCCTAGTGCCGCGAAGAGGGCGAGTACGGACAGCGTCCCTGCCAGGCCCAGTTCCTCCCCGGTCACGGCGAAGATGAAGTCGGTGTGCGGTTCGGGAAGTTCGCCCCATTTCTCCACACTTGCCCCGAGTCCGGTGCCGAACCAGCCGCCGGACGCCAGCGCGTAGATGCCGTGCACGGCCTGCCAGCACTGGTCGTTGCTGCCCGGCGAGGTGGCCGCGATGCAGTGCAGCCGGCCCATCCGGTTGGGGTTGGTGGCGATCGCCAGGGCGGCCAGCGCGGCGGCCCCGGCGAGCACGCCGGCGAACAGCCGGGTGGGGGCGCCGGCCAGCCAGAGCATGCCGAAGAGCATGGCGGTGAGGATCATCGTGGTGCCCATGTCGCCGCCGAGCATGATCAGCCCGAGCAGCAGCACGGTCACCGGGACCAGCGGCACCAGCAGGTGCTTCCACTGGACGAGCAGGCTGCGCTCGTTCTTGCGGGCGAGCAGGTCGGCGCCCCACAGCACCAGGGCCAGCTTGCCGAACTCGCTGGGCTGCAGCTGGAACGGGCCGCCGATGGACAGCCAGTTGGTGTTGCCGTTGACCGTCATCCCTATCCCCGGCACCTGCACCAGGCACATCAGGAACACCGCGCCGAGCAGCAGCGGGTAGGCCAGCGCCCGGTGCAGCCGGACCGGCGCGCGCGCGGCGAACCACAGCAGCACCGCGCCGATGGCCACCGCCAGCAATTGCTTGCGGAAGTAGAAGGTCGACGGCAGCCCGTAGCGCAGCGCCTGGATCTGCGAGGCCGAGTACACCATCACCAGGCCGAGCACGGTGATCAGCAGGCTCGCCCCGAGGATGACGTAGTAGGCGGTCAGCGGGCGGTCCCAGGCCGCCCGCAGCCGCCCCGGCAGCCGGGCCGCACCCCGCAGCGCGCTGCCGCGCGGCCGGACCGAGTAGCCGCTCATGCGCCCCCTCTTTCGTGCGCCGCTCCCGCGCCCGACGGGAGCGTGCTAGTCCTCGTCCCGGCCTTCGCCGGGGGACGTGCCGGCCGATGCCCGGTCCAGCACCCGCACCGCGTCCGCGAACATCTCGCCGCGCTGGTTGTAGTTGGTGAACATGTCCATCGACGCGCAGGCCGGCGCCAGCAGGACCGTGTCGCCCGGCCGGGCCAGCTCCTGCGCGAGGGCCACGGCGGCCGACATCGCCCCAGTGTCGGTCCGTTCCAGCTCGGTCACCGGGACCTGCGGCGCGTGTCGCGCCAGGGCTTCGCGGATCAGCGCCCGGTCGGCGCCGAACAGCACCGCCGCGCGCAGCCGCCCGGCCGCACGCGCGGCCAGCTCGTCGAACTCGGCCCCCTTGGCGAGCCCGCCGGCCAGCCACACGATCGAGTCGTAGGCGGCCAGCGAGGCCTCCGCGGCGTGGGTGTTGGTCGCCTTGGAGTCGTCGACGTAGGTGACGCCGTCGACGGTGGCGACCTCGGCGATGCGGTGCGCGTCCGGGGTGAAGGCGCGCAGCCCCTCGCGCACCGCGGCCGGCGGCACGCCGTAGGCGCGGGCCAGGGCCGCGGCGGCCAGCGCGTTGGCGATGTTGTGCGGCGCGGCGGGGGTGACGTCGGCGGTCTCGGCCAGCTCCTGGGCCCGGTGCGCCCGGTCCTCGACGAAGGCCCGGTCGACGAGGATGCCGTCGACGACGCCGAACTCCGAGGGGCGGGGGGCGTTCAGGGTGAAGCCGATGGCCCGGCAGCCCTCCTCGACGTCGGCCTCCCGGACCAGCCGCTCGGTCTCCGGGTCGGCCGCGTTGTACACGCAGGCGACCGTGTTGCCGTGGTAGATCCGGCCCTTGTCGGCCGCGTAGGCGGCCATCGAGCCGTGCCAGTCCAGGTGGTCGGGCGCGAGGTTGAGCACCGCGGCGGAGTGCGGGCGGATGCTGGGCGCCCAGTGCAGCTGGTAGCTGGACAGCTCCACCGCGAGCACGTCGTACTCCTGCTCGCCGAGCACCACGTCCAGCAGGGAGACGCCGATGTTGCCGACGGCGGCGGTGCGCAGGCCGGCCGCGGCCAGGATGGCCGCGAGCATGCGGGTCGTGGTGGTCTTGCCGTTGGTGCCGGTGACCGCGAGCCAGGGGGCCGCGCCCGGCTGCCGCAGCCGCCAGGCGAGTTCGACGTCCCCCCAGATCTCCACGCCCGCCTGCTCGGCGGCGACGAACAGCGGGCTGCCGGGCTTCCAGCCGGGGCTGGTGACCACCAGCTCGGTGCCCTCGGGCAGCGTGTCGCCGTCGCCGAGCCGCACGGTGACGCCGAGCGCCTCCAGCTCGGCGGCCTCGGCCCGCTGCTTGTCGCCCGCGGTGGCGTTGACCACGGTGACCTGCGCGCCGAGCCGGTGCAGCACCTTGGCGGCGGGCACGCCGGACACGCCGAGCCCGGCGACGGTGACCCGGACGTCCTTCAGTTCCACGGCGGCCTCCGGTCCGTGCTCGGCGGCGGTCATGACGCGGCCACCCAGGCGGCGTAGAAGACGCCGAGCCCGACGGCCATGCACATGCCCTGGATGATCCAGAACCGGACCACGATCAGGACCTCGCTCCACCCCTTGAGTTCGAAGTGGTGCTGCAACGGGGCCATCCGGAAGACGCGCTTCCCGGTGAGCCGGAAGGAGCCGACCTGGATGACGACCGACATGGTGATCAGGACGAACAGGCCGCCGAGGACAGCCAGCAGCAGCTCGGTGCGCGAGCAGATCGCGAAGCCGGCCAGCGCGCCGCCCAGCGCGAGGGAACCGGTGTCGCCCATGAAGATCTTCGCCGGCGAGGTGTTCCACCACAGGAAGCCGAAGCAGGCGCCCATCAGCGCGGCGGCCACCACGGCCAGGTCGAGCGGGTCGCGTACCTCGTAACAGGCGCCGTTGGCGCTCACCGGGGCGCCGCACCACTGGCCGTACTGCCACACGCCGATGACCGTGTACGCGGCGAAGACCATCACCGAGGCACCGGTGGCCAGGCCGTCCAGGCCGTCGGTGAGGTTCACGCCGTTGGACATCGCCAGGATCATGAACAGCGCCCAGACCACGAAGATCACCGGGCCGACCGACCAGCCGAAGTCCGTGGTGAAGGAGAGCTTGGTGGACGCCGGGGTCTGGCCGCGCGAGTCGTGGAAGTTCAGCGCGAGCACCGCGAAGGCGATGCCGACGATGAGCTGGCCGGCCATCTTCGCCTTGGCCCGCAGGCCCAGGCTCCGCTGCTTGACGATCTTGATGTAGTCGTCGAGGAAGCCGACCAGGCCCATGCCGAAGGTCAGGAACAGCACCAGCAGGCCGGACATGGTGGCCTTCTCGCCGGTGACCAGCTTGGTGATCACATAGGCCAGCACCGTGGCCAGGATGAAGGCGATGCCGCCCATGGTGGGCGTGCCGCGCTTGCTGTGGTGGGCCTTCGGGCCGTCGTCCCGGATCATCTGCCCGTAGCCCTTGCGGGCCAGCAGGCGGATCAGCAGCGGGGTGCCGAACAGCGACAGGAACAGTCCCAGGACGCCGGAGACGAGGATCTGCTTCATCGCGCGGCACCCTCGATCAGCGCGAGCGCCACGGACTCGAGCCCGACCGACCTCGATGCCTTCACCAGCACGACGTCCCCCGGCCGCACTTCGCTGCGCAACAGTTCGATCGCCGCCTCAGCGTCGGACACGTGCACCGACTCCTCACCCCACGAACCCTCGTTATAGGCGCCCATTTGCAGCCAGGCGGCTTCGGTACCGCCCACGGCCACGAGCTTGCTGACGTTGAGCCGGACGGCCAGCCGCCCCACCGCGTCGTGCTCGGCCAGCGACTGCTCGCCGAGTTCGGCCATCCGTCCCAGCACCGCCCAGGTACGGCCCCCCCGCGCCTGTGCCGAGGCGCCCATCGCGGCCAGTGCGCGCAGGGCTGCCCTCATGGATTCGGGGTTCGCGTTGTAGGCGTCGTTGACGACCGTCACGCCGTCGGGGCGCTCGGTGACCTCCATCCGCCAGTGCGACAGCGAGCCGGCCTCGGAGAGCGCGGTGGCGATCTCCGTTGCGGGCATGCCGAGTTCACCGGCTACGGCGGCCGCGGCAAGCGCGTTCGACACGTGGTGCTCACCGTACAGGCGCAAGGTCACGTCGGCGCACCCGGTGGGTGTGCGCAGGCTGAAGACGGGCTGTCCCCGGTCGTTCAGCCGGACATTCTCGGCACGGTACGCGGCGTTCTCGCTCTCGCCGAAGAAGACCACGCGGGCCTTGGTCCGGCTCGCCATGTCCCGGACGAAGGGGTCGTCGGCGTTGAGGACGGCGATGCCGCCCTCCTCCGCCGGCGGCAGCCCCTCGACCATCTCCCCCTTGGCGATCGCGATCTGCTCGCGGCCGCCGAACTCGCCGATGTGGGCACTGCCGACGTTGAGCACCATGCCGATCCGCGGCGGCGTCAGCCCGGTCAGGTACCGGATGTGGCCGATGCCGCGGGCGCCCATCTCCAGCACCAGGTGCCGGGTCTTCTCGTCGGCCTGCAGCGCGGTCAGCGGCAGCCCGATCTCGTTGTTGAGCGAGCCCGGGGTCCACACCGTGGGCGCCAGCCGGTCCAGCAGCTGGGCCAGCAGGTCCTTGGTGCTGGTCTTGCCCGCGGAGCCGGTGAGCGCCACCGCGGTGGCGCCCAGCTCCGCGATCACATGGCGGGCGAGCGCGCCGAGCGCGGCCTGCACGTCGTCCACCACGATCGCGGGGACGCCGACGGGCCGGGCGGCCAGCACCGCCACCGCGCCGTCGGCGACGGCGCCTGCGGCGAAGTCGTGGCCGTCGGCGCGTTCCCCGGCGAAGGCCACGAACAGGGCGCCCGGCACCACCTCACGGGAGTCCCTGACCACGGGTCCGGTGACCCGCACGTCGCCGTCCGGTATGTCGTGCATGCTCCCGCCGACCGCGCGTGCGACCTCGGCGAGGGTGAGGGGGATCACAGCTGTTTCTGGTCCTTCTCGATCGCGGCGCGCAGCACCTCTCGGTCGTCGAAGGGGCGCACCTCTCCGGCGATGTCCTGGCCCTGCTCATGGCCCTTGCCTGCCACCAGCACGATGTCGCCGGGCCGCGCGTGAGCGACGGCCACGGCCACCGCGGCGGCCCGGTCCGGTTCGACGATGACATGGCCCCGCTCGGTGGCGGGGACGCCGACTGCTCCGTCCAACATCGCGGCGAGGATAACCAGCGGATCCTCCGATCGAGGATTGTCCGAGGTCAGGACCGCGGTATCGGCGAGCCGGGCGAGCGCGGCGCCCATCGGCCCGCGCTTGGTCCGGTCCCGGTCGCCGCCGCAGCCGAGCACGGCGTGGATCCGGCCCTGCGTGGTGGTCCGCAGCGCCCGCAGCACCGACTCCACGGCGTCGGTCTTGTGCGCGTAGTCCACCACCGCCAGGTACGGCTGGCCGGCGTCCACCCGCTCCAGCCGGCCCGGCACGCCCGGCACCGCGGCGACCCCGTCGGCGGCCGCCTGCGGGTCGAGCCCGGCGGCGGCCAGCGCGGTGATCGCGGCGAGCGTGTTCGCCACGTTGAACGGGCCCGGCAGCGGGGCCACCGCCTGGACGTGCTCGCCCTTGGGCCCGATCACGGTGAAGCGGCTGTCCAGCAGCCCCGCCTGGACGTCCTCGGCCCGCCAGTCGGCGTCCAGCCGGCCCTCGGCCGAGTACGTGACGAGCGGCACGGTGGCCTCGGCGACCAGCCGGCGGCCGTACTCGTCGTCCAGGTTCACCACCCCCAGGCGGCTGCGGCGCGGGGTGAACAGCTGCGCCTTGGCCTGGAAGTAGTCCTCCATGCCCGAGTGGAACTCCATGTGCTCCGGGCTGAGGTTGTTGAACACCGCCACGTCGAAGACGGCCCCGTCGACCCGGCCGAGGACCAGGGCGTGGCTGGAGACCTCCATCACCAGCGACTCCACGCCGCGCTCGCGCATCACCGCGAACAGCGCCTGAAGGTCGGTGGCCTCCGGCGTGGTCCGCTCGCTCTTGAGCCGCTCCTCGCCGATCCGCGTCTCCACGGTGCCGATCAGCGCGGTCGCGCCGTGGCGGGCGCCGCGCAGGCCGCCCTCGATGAGATACGCCGTCGTGGTCTTGCCGGAGGTGCCGGTGACCCCGATCCGCAGCATGCCCTCGCCCGGCCCGCCGTAGACCACCGCGGCCAGCTCGCCCATCACGGCCCGCGGGTCGGGCACGGTCAGCACGGGCAGGCCGGTGGCGGCGGCGCGCTCGGCGCCCGCCGGGTCGGTCAGCACGGCGACCGCACCGGAGTCGGCGGCCTGCGCGGCGAAGTCGGCACCGTGGAAGCGGGCACCCGGCAGCGCCGCGTACAGGTCGCCGGGGCGCACCGCGCGCGAGTCGTGGGTGATGCCGGTCACATCGGCACCACCCACCGGGGCAACCGAGGGGGACGAGCCGCCGGTCGCGGCCACCCCGAGCCGGCCGGCGAGCTCCGCCAGCGGCTGGGGGCGCGGATGCGCCGGGCGCGGCGCGCCCGGCTGTCTGAGGGTGTGATCAGCGTTGGGCACGGCGGTGAGGTTACCCGGCTGCCGGGGTTCCGGGCCAAAATCACCCGGTCGCGGCCCGAGCGGGTCGCGGCCCGGGCCGGCCGTGCGGCGGTGCTGGTCAGCGAGCCGGTCCACGCTGATCACGGCGTTTTCTGCCCGGTCGCGGGGACCGGATCGGCGGGGTTGAAGTCGATCGGCAGGTTCGGCGCGGGTTTGCCGGAGGGCGGCACGCCCAGGGACTTGAGGCCGAACTCCATCACCTTCTTGAAGACCGGGCCGCAGATCTCGCCGCCGTAGTAGCTGCCCTTGGTCGGGTTCTGGATGACGCAGGAGACGGTCAGCCGCGGGTTGTCGGCCGGCGCGAAACCCATGAACGACGAGGTGTAGCCCTTGTAGCGGCCGGTGTCGGGGTCCACCCGGTTGGCCGTACCGGTCTTGCCGGCGACGCGGTAGCCGTCGATCCGGGCGTAGACGCCGGTGCCCTGCTCGCTGCCGACCACGGACTCCAGCATCTGCGAGAGCGTGGTGGCGGTCTGCGCGCTGACCACCCGGGTCTTCTTCGGCGCCGGGGCCGGCACGAACCGCCCGTCGGGCCCGGTGACGCCGCGGATCAGCGAGGGCTGGACCCGCACGCCGCCGTTGGCGATGGTGGCGTACACCGAGGTGGCCTGGAGCGCGTTCAGCGACAGGCCCTGGCCGAACGGGATGGTGTACTGCTGCGAGGCGTTCCAGTCCTGCGGCTTGGCCAGGATGCCGGGGGTCTCGCCGGGGAAGCCGACGCCGGTCGGCGAGCCGATGCCGAACTTCTTCAGGTACGAGTAGAGGACCTGGTTGGCCTGCGGCTGGGTCTTCCCGAGCTGCTGGCTGGCCAGGATCGTGCCGATGTTGCTGGACTTGGCCAGCACGCCGTTGAGCGTCAGGTACCAGGTGCCGTGGTCCACGTCGTCGTGGAAGATCCGGTCGGCCCGCGGCAGCGTGGGTGGCACGGTGACGCGGGTGTACGGGGTCGCGGTGCCGGTGTCCAGGATGGCGGCCATCGACATGAGCTTGCTCACGCTGCCTGGTTCGTAGGCGTCCTGCACCGCGGCGTTGCCGAGGGCCGCCGGGTCCGCGTGGCTGAGGTCGTTGGGGTTGTAGCCGGGCGCGTCGGCCATGGCCAGGATCTCGCCGGTCCGGTTGTCCATGACGGTCACGTACCCGCGATCGGCGTGGGACTTCTGCACCTGGGCGGTGATGGCGCTCTGCGCGGCCCACTGGATGTCGCGATCCAGGGTCAGTTCGATGTCGCTGCCGGGGACCGCGGGCTGCTCCTGGGTGCCCGCGGTGGGCACCTGGCGGCCGTTGGACTGGGCGTAGCGGATCTTGCCGTTGGTACCGGACAGCTGCTTGTCGAGCATCGACTCCAGGCCGCCCGCGCCCTGCCCGTCGCCGTTGACGAACCCGATGACGCCCGCGGCCAGGTCGCCCGCCGGGTAGACCCGCTTGGAGTGCGGCTCGCTGAAGATCCCGGCCAGCACGTCGGCGCCCTGGCCCTTGGCGGCCTTGGCGGCGAACCCCGCCTTCAGGTCCTTGATCTGGTTCCACGCCTGCGGGGACTGCTGCCGGGCGATGATCTGGTAGCGGGACTTCGGGGCGGCCAGCTGCTGGGCGATCTTCGTGGCGTCGCCGCCGACGATCGGCGCGAGCAGCTCGGCCGCCTGCTGCGGGGCGTCGTTGACCTTGGCCTGCCCGGGCGTGAACAGGTACGGGTCGGCGGTGATGTCGTAGGCGTCGACGGTGGTCGCCAGGTCGGCGCCGGTCCGGTCGGTGATGGTGCCGCGGTCCGCGGTGACCTCGTGCGTCACCCAGCGGTTCACGGCGGCCTTGGCGGCGTACGCGGACGCGTCGACCGCCTGCACCTGGAGCAGCCGCACCACGAACACGGCCATCACGATCGTCAGCGCGGCGCCGACCAGCCGCAGCCGCGGCCGGGGCCGTCCCAGCCGCACCGGGCCGCGCGTCGGCGGCCGCACGGGGCCCCGGCCCTGGCGCGGTGGCGAGGGCCGCCGCGGCGGCGCCAGACGCCCGCCGCCCGAGCCCTGCGCCCGTACGGCGCCGCCAGAACCCTGTGACCCCCGTGAACCCTGTGAACCCGGTGAACCCTTTCCGCGCGCCGAACCGCCGCCCGAGCCCTGTCCGCGGACCGAGCCCGCATCCTGCCCCCGCGCCGAGCCGCTGCCGCCCGAGCCCTGGCCGCGCCCCGAACCGCCGCCGGCCTGGGGCCGGGGACGCGGACCGGGAGCCGCGCCGCCGGAGGCGCGTACGGCGCCCCTCGCGCCGGGGGGAACGGGCCGGCCGCCGCGGCCCGGGCGCGGGCCGGGAGCGCGCCCTCGGGAGTCCCTCTCGTCGTCGCGCCCGGTCACCGGCTCACCTGCCCGTGGTCGTGTCGGGGGTCCCCGAGACGGGGGCGGTCGGGACGGCCGGAGTGCCCGAAGCCGGGGCACCGGAAGCCGGGGCACCGGAGGCCGGCGGCACCGGCGTCCCGGAAGGCCCCTGGCCGGTCGGCTGGGCGCTGGTGGGCGTCGCGGTGGGGCTGGGGGGTGCCGGCGGGGCGGTGGCCGGCGTGGGGCTGCCCTGGACCTTGCCGGTCGGGGTGAGGAACGCCGGGGCGCCGCCGGGCACCATGCCCAGCTGCTGCGCCCGCTGCTCCAGCGCGCCGGGCGCGGACAGGCCGTCGACCTCCTGCTGCAGCTGCTGCTGCTCGTCGGTGTAGCCGTTGGTCTCCTTCTGCAGCTTGTTCAGCTCGAACGAGTCCTGGTTGACCGCCGAGTTGAGCAGCAGAAGCGAGATGAGGCCCCCCGCGAGCAGCGTCACGACGAGAACGACGAACGGCGTGCGCGCCGCGGTTGCACCCCGGCCCCGCGGCGACCCGCGCCGTCCGGCCTGCGCCCCGATCACCGGATGTCCTCCCTGATGCGTTCCGCGCCGCGCAGCCTGGCCGGCGCCGCGCGCCGGTTCTCCGCGACCTCGTCCTCGGTGGGCAGTTCGGCGCCGCGGGTGAGCAGGGCCAGGCGCGGCTGGTACTGCTCGGGCACCACCGGCAGCCCGGGCGGCGCGGTGTTGGCCGCGCCGGCCGCGAAGACCTGCTTGACCAGCCGGTCCTCCAGCGAGTGGTACGACAGCACCGCGATCCGGCCGCCGACGGCCAGCGAGGCCACCGCCGCCGGGATGGCCCGCTCCAGCACCGCCAGCTCGCCGTTGACCTCGATCCTCAGCGCCTGGAAGGTGCGTTTGGCGGGGTTGCCGCCGGTGCGCTTGGCGGCCTGGGGCAGGGCGTCGCGGATCAGCTCGACCAGCCGGGCGCTGGTGGTGAACGGCTCGCGCTCCCGCTCCCTGACGATCGCGTCGACGATCTTGCGGGCGAACTTCTCCTCGCCGTAGGAGCGCAGGATGCGCACCAGGTCGCCCGGCGGGTAGGTGTTGAGCACCTCGGCGGCGCTGATCCCGGCCGACTGGTTCATCCGCATGTCCAGCGGCGCGTCCTGGGCGTAGGCGAAGCCGCGGTCGGCCTCGTCGAGCTGCATGGAGGAGACGCCGAGGTCGAACAGGATGCCCTGCACGCGCGGGATTCCCAGCCGCTCCAGCACCTCGGGCACCTCGTCGTACACCGCGTGGACCAGCGTGGCCCGGTCGCCGAAGGGCGCCAGCCGCTCCCCGGCCAGCTTCAGCGCCGCCGGGTCGCGGTCGACGGCGACCAGCCGGGCGGCGGGGAAGGTGCGCAGCAGCGCCTCGCTGTGGCCGCCCAGGCCGAGGGTGGCGTCCACCACGACCGCGCCGGGCTCGGCGAGCGCGGGCGCCAGCAGGTCGAGGCAGCGCTGCAGCATCACCGGGACGTGCCGCGGCTGGCCGGGCGGCGTGGCGGACGGGTCGTTCATGGGGCCCTGTTTTCCTGTCGTGACTGCGGCACCCGCTGCCGGGCGCGAAGGCCGGGCGGGGCGCCGGGTGCCGGGACGTAGAACCGGGTCCCCGCCCGCTCGTGGAAGGCACTCCCCTGGCACCGGGGAAGTGGTGCCAGCGGAGCGGTGAGCGGGAGGAGGCCGGGCCGTACGTCCGCGCGGGTGGTACGGAGTGGTGCGCGGTGGGGTGTGCGGCGGTGCGGGCCGCGCTCACAGTAATCCGGGCGGAACCTCCTGTGACAGGGCCGAAAAGGTGTCTTCCTGCGCGGCCAGATAGCGTTCCCAGCTGTCCGCCGCCCAGATCTCCACCCGGGTGTTCGCACCGATCACGGCGCAGTCGCGGACCAGGCCCGCGTAGTCGCGCAGCGGCTGCGGCACGGTCACCCGGCCCTGCTTGTCGGGGACCTCGTCGTGCGCGCCGGCGAACAGCACGCGCAGGTAGTCCCGAGCGGCCTTGGAGGTCAGCGGAGCCGACGACAGCTGCTCGGTGGCGGCGGTGAACCCGGCGACCGGCCACACGCACAGGCAGCGCTCCTGCCCGCGGGTGATCACCAGGCCGTCGGCGAACGCCTCGCGGAACCGCGCGGGGAGCACCAGCCGGTTCTTGTCGTCCAGCCGCGGTGTGTACGTCCCGAGGAACATCACACCTCCCGCAGACGGCACCACTTCGCGCCACTTTACTCCACCCCGCTCCACGGGCAACGTTGCCGCGACCCGCCGGGCGCGCCCCTGCTCCGGACACCGGCTCGCGATAACGTCATAGACATGTCGATACCTGCCAGCAGTCCGGCCGAGCAGTCCGCGCGGCCCGACCACCCCACCGCCACCGAGTCCGTCACCGACCGGCTCGTCGAGGCCAACCAGCGCTACGCGGCCGAGTTCCACGACCCGGGGATGGGCGCCGCGCCCGTGCTGCGGGTGGCCGTGGTCGCGTGCATGGACGCCCGCATCGACCTGCACAAGGCACTCGGCCTGCAACTGGGTGACTGCCACACCATCCGCAACGCCGGTGGCGTGGTCACCGACGACACCATCCGCTCCCTGACCATCAGCCAGCGCGCCCTGGGCACCCGCTCCATCGTCCTCATCCACCACACCAACTGCGGCATGCAGACCATCACCGAGGACTTCAGGGGCGAGCTCGAGGCCGAGGTGGGCCAGCGTCCGACCTGGTCGGTGGAGGCGTTCACCGACGTCGACCAGGACGTGCGGCAGTCCATGGCCCGGGTGCGCACCTCTCCGTTCCTGGCCCACACCGACGACGTGCGAGGCTTCGTGTTCGACGTCCACACCGGCCTGCTGCGGGAAATCACGAACAAGTAACGGCAGGCGAGTGACGTGGGCGGTCCCGTAAGGGAAGAATGCATGATGCGGCACGTCTCGCCCGAAGCGAGCGTTGCGCATTCGGGGAGGGCCGGTCCGGTATGACCGCGACCCTGCGGTCCCTAGGAACAGGCCGAGGAGTACCGGGTGACGACCTTTGACGCACGAGCAAGCCTGAGCGATCTGACCGCGACTGCGGACCGGGTGCGCCGCAGCGTGGAGAACGTGATCGAGGGCAAGCCCGAGGTCGTACGCATCGCACTGACCGTGTTGCTCGCCGAGGGACACCTGCTGATCGAGGACGTGCCGGGCGTCGGTAAGACGATGCTGTCCAAGGCCCTGGCACGTTCGATCGACTGCACGGTGCGGCGTATCCAGTTCACGCCCGACCTGCTGCCGTCCGACATCACCGGTGTCAGCGTCTTCGACCAGCAGCAGCGGGACTTCGAGTTCAAGCCGGGCGCGATCTTCGCGCAGATCGTGGTGGGCGACGAGATCAACAGGGCGTCGCCCAAGACCCAGTCCGCGCTCCTGGAGTCCATGGAGGAGCGCCAGGTCACCATCGACGGCACCACCTACGAACTACCCAGTCCCTTCATGGTGATCGCCACCCAGAACCCGGTGGAGATGGAGGGCACCTACCCGCTGCCCGAGGCCCAGCGCGACCGCTTCACCGCCCGGGTCTCCGTCGGGTACCCCAGCCCCGACGCCGAGTTGAAGATGCTCGACGTCCACGGCGGGGTCTCGCCGCTGGACGACCTCCAGCCGGTCGCGCACGCGCACGAGATCGTCAAGCTGATCGAGGCGGTCCGCCAGGTGCACGTCTCCGACCCGGTCCGCCGCTACGCGGTCACCCTGGTCGGCGCCACCCGCAACCACGCGGACCTCAGGCTCGGCGCCTCGCCGCGGGCCACCCTGCACCTGATCAGGGCGGCGCGCGCCTCGGCGGCGCTGGACGGCCGCGACTACGTGCTGCCCGACGACGTGCAGTCGCTGGCGCAGGCCGTGCTCGCCCACCGCCTGCTGCCGACCGCGCAGGCGCAGTTGAACCGGCGGACGCCCGAGCAGGTCGTCGCCGAGATCGTCCAGCGGGTGCCGGTGCCCAGCCCGCAGCCCGGCTCCGGCCCGGGCGCTCCCGCCGGCGGCTGGCCGGCCCAGCCCGCCTCCCGTCCGCAGCCCGGCACGCGGGGCCTGTGATGCCGGCGCCCCTGCCGCCGCCCCCGGGCGGCCCGCAGCCGGGTGCTCCGACGTCCGGCGGGGCCAAGGAGGGCGGCGGGCTGCGCTCGGCGTTCGGCGGGCTCACCACCCGCGGCCGCTCGTTCGTGGCGGCGGGGCTGGCCGCCGCGGTGTGCGCCTACGTGCTGGGCCAGTCCGACCTGCTGCGGGTGGGGCTGCTGCTCGCGGTGCTGCCGCTGGTGTGCGTCGCGGTGCTGTACCGCACGCGCTACCGGGTGGCCGGCAGCCGCCGGCTGGCGCCGTCGCGGGTGCCGGCGATGTCCGAGGCCCGGGTCCACCTGCGGATCGACAACGTCTCCCGGATCCCCTCCGGCCTGCTGATGCTCCAGGACCGGGTGCCCTACGTGCTCGGGCCGCGCCCGCGGTTCGTGCTGGACCGGGTGGAGCCGGGCGGCCACCGCGAGGTGTCCTACCGGGTCCGCTCCGACCTGCGCGGCCGCTACCCGCTGGGACCGCTGCAGCTGCGGCTGACCGACCCGTTCGGGATGGTCGAGCTGACCCGCTCGTTCAGCGCGTACGACACGCTCACCGTGGTGCCGCGGGTCGAGCCGCTGCCCCCGGTCCGGCTGGCCGGGGAGTCGTCCGGCTACGGCGAGAGCCGCACCCGGGCGCTGGCCCTGGCCGGCGACGACGACGTGATCCCGCGCGGCTACCGGCACGGCGACGACCTGCGCCGGGTGCACTGGCGCTCCACCGCCAAGTACGGCGAGCTGATGGTGCGGCGCGAGGAGCAGCCCAACCGGGCCCGCTGCACCGTGCTGCTGGACACGCGGCAGGGCGCCTACTTCGGTGCCGGCCCGGACTCGGCGTTCGAGTGGGCGGTCTCCGGCGCCGCCTCGGTCGCCACCCACATGCTGGAGCGCGGCTTCGCGGTGCGCCTGCTCACCGACACCGGCAGCAGCGTGCCCGGGCCCGAGGGCGGCGGCGGGTTCAGCGGCGACTCCTCGGACATGGCCGGGCTGCTGCTGGACACCCTGGCCGTCGTCGAGCACTCCGACGCCGAGGACCTGGCGGCCGCCTACGAGGTGCTGCGCACCGGCACCGAGGGCCTGCTGGTGGCGTTCCTCGGTGACATCTACGAGGAGCAGGCGACCATACTGGGCCGGATGCGCCAACGGGCCGGCGGCGCGGTGGCGTTCGTGCTGGACAGCGACGACTGGCTGACCCGGGAGGCGGCCGGCCGCTTCGACGTGCCGGAGGCCGCCCTCACCGACCCCGCGGACCCGGACACCACCGAGCACGCGGTGCAGATGCTCCGCGAGGCCGGCTGGACGGTCGTGGCGGTGGGCCCAGGGCAGCCGCTGGCGGAACTGTGGCGGCAGGCGGACCGTTACCGGTCCGGCGAGGAGTCGGCGGGCGAGCGGCGCGAAGCGGGGGCGAGGCCATGAGCGGCCGTGCACGGCTGACGGTGTTCGGGGCGCTCGCCTCGATGATGGCCGCGGCGGCGCTGCTGCCGCTGACCGCCACCAGCAGCTGGCTCCTGCGGGCACTGCTGTGCGTATCCCTGCAGGCCGGGGTCGGCGCCGTGGCCCGGCGCATCCCGCTGGCCAGGCCGCTGACGGTCCTGGTGCAGGCGCTGGTCTCGTTCATCGTGCTGACCATGACGTTCGCGCCGCACCAGGCGCTGGGCGGCATCCTCCCCGGCCCCGCGGCCGTCCGCGAGCTGGGCCAGGTGCTGCAGGGCGGGCTCGACGACGTCGGCAACTTCGCCATCCCCGCCCCCGTCACGCCGGGCATCCGGCTGCTGCTGGTCGGCGGGACGCTGGTGGTCGCGCTGGCGGTCGACGCGATCGCCGTGACGTACAACAGCGCTGCCCCGGCGGGACTGCCGCTGCTGGCGCTGTACTCGGTCGCCGCCGGCCTCGACGACGGCGGCGGCGCCTGGCCGTACTTCATGATCGCCGCCGCCGGCTACCTGCTGCTGCTCCTGGCCGAGGGCCGGGACCGGCTGTCGCGCTGGGGCCGGGTCTTCGGCGGCAGTCCGGCGCCCGGCGGCTGGGCCGGGCCCTCGGCGGCGGGCGGCTCCGCCACCGCACCGGTGCGCACCGGGCGGCGGATCGGGGCGATGGCCCTGGGCATCGCGCTGATCGCGCCCGCGGTGCTGCCCTCGCTGGGCAACGGCCTGCTCGACCCCACCCGCCACGGCGGGGGCTCGGGCGCCGGGGGCGGCCGCGGATCCGGCTCGGTCAACCTGGTCGCCGCGCTGCAGGACAACCTCAACCAGCCCGACAACCGCGAGGTGCTCAGCTACCGCACCGACTCCACCGACCTGCCGGGGATGTACCTGCGGATCGCGGCCCTGGACAAGTTCGACGGCAAGGAGTGGACGCCCTCCGACCGCCCGGTCGAGGACATCCCCCCGCAGCTGCCGCAGCCTCAGGGCATGGCGTCGGACGTGAAGTTCAAGCCGGTCACCACCGAGGTGCAGGTCGACTCCGGCTACAGCCAGGGGCTGCTGCCGATGCCGTTCCCCGCGCTGAACGTCCAGGCGCCGGGCAACTGGAAGTTCCAGCCCGAGGGCCGGATGGTGATCGGGCAGCACGGCCAGACCACCTCAGAGGTGCACTACTCCGTCACGAGCATGCAGGTCATGCCGACCGCCGCCCAGCTGGCGGCGGCGCCCCAGGCGACCGGCCGGATCGCCGACGAGTACACCCAGGTGCCCAAGTCGCTGCCGCCGGTGGTCGCGCAGACCGCGCTGAGCGTCACCAAGGACGCCACCAACGACTACGAGCGGGCGCTGGACCTGCAACGGTTCTTCACCTCAGGCGACTTCGTCTACAACACCGAGGCCAAGGCCGGCACCGGCGTCGACGCGATCGCCCGCTTCCTGCAGACGAAGGAGGGCTTCTGCGTCCACTTCGCCTTCACCATGGCGGCGATGGCCCGCACCCTGCACATCCCCGCCCGGGTGGCGATCGGGTTCACGCCCGGCTCCCAGGGCGCGGACGGCAAGATGACGGTCGGGCTCAAGGACGCGCACGCCTGGCCCGAGCTGTACTTCGAGGGCGTCGGCTGGACGCGGTTCGAGCCGACGCCGTACCGCGGGTCGGCACCGGCCTACACCGCGTCGAACACGCCGACCGGCGGCGGCAGCACGACGGACACCGCGCCGCACGGCAGCACCACCGCCCCCGCGGCGCAGCCGTCGCAGACCGACAGCTGCGCCCCGGACCACCGCGCCCAGGCCGACTGCACGGTGCCCTCCGCGGCGGCGGGCGGCGGCTCGGGCGGCAACGCGGCGCAGATCGCGCTGTACGCGGTGCTGGCCCTGCTGGTGGTCACCATCCCGATCACGCCGCTGCTGTGGCGCAACAGGCTGCGGGCCCGGCGGCTCGGCGGCGGCCGCGGCAAGGCCGAGGGGCTGACGCTGTCCGCGTGGCGCGAGCTGATGGACACCGGCTGGGACTACGGCATCCTTCCCGACGAGTCGGAGACCCCGCGCCGGGCGACGGCCCGGCTGGTGGAGGAGGGCCGGCTCACCGGCGAGGCGGCCACGGCGGCCGGCGCGGTGGCCGGCGCGGTGGAGCGGACGCTGTACGCGCCCAACCCGCGGCCGACGCCGGGGCTGGCCGCGGAGGTGCACCGGGTCCGCAAGGGGCTGCACGCGTCGGCCTCCCGCGGCACCCGGCTGCGGGCCCTGCTGCTGCCGCGCTCCTCGGCCCGTATGTTCTGGGCGGCCTCGGCCCGCTGGAACCGGTTCACCCAGCGGGTCTCCACCCGGCTGGGCCGCCTCAGCGCCCCGCTCCGGCGCCGCACCGCGTCGTCCTGACGGGCGGGCCCTCGCGTCCGTACGGCCCTCGCGTCCCGGCGGGCCCGCGTCCTGACCGGGCGCGGGGCCGCCGGGCGGCGGGCGTGTGACCTGGCGGCCCGGGGGCGGGACCGTGGATTCGGACATCGGCACGGACACCAGGACACGGGCAGCGGCCCCGGTTCT
>Ga0123353_10004511_pt1 | contig 17935 bp, 16 predicted proteins | sample TergutLab28metaG_3_FD_92763 | JGI IMG/M metagenome (GOLD analysis project Ga0123353, IMG submission 92763) | Labiotermes labralis P3 segment gut microbial communities from Petit-Saut dam, French Guiana - Lab288 P3 | ecosystem: Host-associated > Arthropoda: Insects > Digestive system > Gut ... | reverse complement strand
TCTGGCATATACGCCGTAACGAAGGGCAAAAAGGGGTTGACTGGCAGTTCTCGACAGAGGATGCTCGCACTAAGCTCAAAAGGCTATATCCCATTATATGCAATATTTAGTTTTAACATCATAGTAGGGGCGGCTTTTGGCCGTCCGAAAACGAGAAAAACTTTCTATCGATCCTAATAAGGGGGCGCTGGTTTCAGCGTCCCCTTATAGTTCCTCCATACTTTTTTATGAGAAATGTAAACAATATGTTATACTTCTTTTGTTTCTCTAAAATAAAAAAGAAATATTGCTGGATTCGCTTGACAGGCCCAAAATTCGTTGTATGATAGGGATGCATAACGGCTTTAGCAGATTCTGGAATTGATTTTTTTGCATTCTTCTCGCATACTTTGCGATTCATCTTTATTCCTTCTTTCTTGGCAAAAGGAAGCGTCTCCCAGCGCTTCCTTTTGCTTTTATTTTGTTTTTATCTTCGCCCCCTTTCTGATCTCCCCATGTTAGGCTATACGTAGACCAATAGTAGCATGTGTAGCCTACATTTTCGAGCAAAATCGGTTATTTTTACAGTAACTGAATGATGGGAATGATTTTATGAGCACTGTTTTCGCAATCCGCGACCGCATTCTGCAGCTCTGTGACAACCGCGACATCAGCGTCAACAAAATGGCGAATTTATCGGCGGTCTCGCCCTCCTCCGTAAAGAATATTCTGTATGGCAAGAGCAAGAATCCCAAAATTATCACGATCAAGATGCTCTGCGACGGACTGAATATTACCCTCGGTGAATTTTTTAACACGCCCGAATTTGACGCGTTGGAGCAGGAAATCAAATGAAACAGCCGAACATATTCTTCGCGCCTGCCGGTTTCATTCGACGGACTCCGGCAGTTCTTGTGTTGTTGTTTGTCCTGCTGGGTCTGCCCGCCTTCCGGATTCCGGCAAGTGCCGCGCTGCCGCGCATCGTCATCGACGGGCGTATGGACGCCACGGAGTGGTACGGCGCGGAGGGTCTCCCCCTGTTTTCCTCCGCAGCCCAGAGCGGCAACCACTTGAGCTACGCCTACATGAAATATATTATCAGCCCGGAGGAGGACGCGATCTGCCTCTGCGTCACGGTAATCGGGACGGACATCACGGCGGATACGCTCCGCGCGGGAGTGCGAGTTACGCTGAACGGCGGCGCTCCGGCCGAAGTGACGGCGGACGGTCTGCTCTCCTATGATGCGGAGGCTCTGCGTTTGGAGGCCGCCCTGAAAATAGATCAGCAGAACGGCTTTACCGCGGAGCTCCGGGTCGGCCTGAAGCGGGCTTTACCCTCCACCATCTCGCTGGGTCTGCAATTATTGGATGGTGCCGGGGAGCCCTCCCGGCTGCTCACGCTTCCCCTGCAGAACCCGGCCTATACGACGGCGGAATCCAGCACCTCGCCGAAACCGTCCGCCGGCACCACAAAGGCGACCAAGGAGACAACGACCCGCAAAGAGACCACTGGCAGTACCGCCGTCGGCAGCATTACAACGCAGAAGCCGCAAACTACAGTCAAACAGGCGGGCCAAACCGCCGCCGGGGGAAACCGGCCCGCCCATTCACCGGCTGAGGCACCGTCGGAGGAGACATTCCCGGGCGGAACACCAATGGATACGCAATCGCTCGATACTCCCGTCGTGCCTGCCGCGGAGACTAAAACCGTGCCGGGAGAGAACTCCGGTACCGGGCAGTGGAAGCGAATTCTCGCCGCCGCCGGGGCGTTTCTCCTTCTGGCCGCGGCGGCCGGATTCGGAATTTTCGGCTTCGGCGATAAGAGGCACAAAAATGATATTTCACAGGGCGCGGCGCCTCCGGAACAGTAAAAACTGGGGCGTCTCCGGTTATTCATTTTTTATACAAAAAAATCTCTTGTAAATTGCGGCCGTTTCGTATAAAATAGGAGCGTTATGGACAACAAATTCTATTTTTAAAAAAGGATGAAAACAATGGCAACAAAAAATGAAAAGAGCAAAGCCGAACTCTATCGGGAGGAACGTAAAAAGCGGCTCGCGAAGGCGACCAAGAAAAAGAAGCAGGCCACAAGTACCGAGCAGGTGTCCAAGGTCATCCAAAAGGTGTTCGCGATGCTGCTGATTCTGGCGATGGTCATCGGAATTGGATGGATCGCGGTTCGTCAAACCGGTCTGATCGAACAGAATTCCACGGTGATGACGGTCGGCAGCGATAAAATCAGCTCGGTGGTATTTAATTATTATTACCGGCAGGGCTGGCAGGGACTGTCCTCTCAAGTAAAGAGCTTGATTGCCCAATATGGCGACTGGGCCAAAGACCTGATGGGCTTCGACCCGGATCAACCGCCGAGCGAGCAGGAATACCCCAAGGACGAGCATAACCATGAAGAGGGCGAAGCGGTTGACCACGAGCACGACGAAGCGGAAGAGACGTATGATACCTGGGCGGACTACTTCTCCAAGGCGACCACGGATGTTATTCACCAGACCTATTCGCTGTATCACGAGGCGCTGCAGCACGACGAATATAAAAGCTTGAGCGAAGAAGATCAGAAAAACATCGACAACGAAATAGAAGACGTGCGGGCAAATGCGGCGGAAAGAAGCTTTTCGCTCAACGCCTGGCTGCGGGAAAGCTACGGCCGGGGCTGCAACGAAAAAACGATGCGTGAAATCATGCGGATACAGATGCTCGCGCAAAACTTCCAGAAAGCCAAGCAGGAAGAGATAGAGGAATCCTACACGGATGAAATCCTGAAGGGCTTCTATGAGAAGGATAGATCCCCGTACGATGTCGTCAGCTACCGCTCCTACACCTTCACACCCGAGACCGCAACGAAGGGCGAAGAGGAGAGCGACGAAGCCTTCGAGAAGCGCCGGGAGAAGGCGCAGAAGGAACTGGACGCGAAGGTGAAACAGCAGGCTGAAGAATTCTTCGGGCAGATCACGGACGAGGCCTCCTTCCTCGCAGCGGCGAAGGAATTGAACAAAAACAAAGCGGACTACGACGCGGACAGCAGCACCCGGACCATGCGCGCGCGGAAAACCATGGTGGAAAACCTGTCGGAAGAGGCCGCCAGATGGGCCTTAGACACAAAGCGCAAGGCGGGCGACACGAAACTGTTTGCGGACGAAAGCAGCTACACCATCGTTTACATGCTCCAGCCCCCCTTTGCGCCCTTCGCGACGGAGGTGCGGCACATCCTGATTCCCTACAAGGAGATCACGGAGGACTATAACCCGGATACCGTCACGGACAAAGAAAAAGCGGCGGCCCGGAAAAAGGCCGAGCAGGTCTATCAGCAGTGGCTGGACGGCGCCAGGACGGAGGACAGCTTCATCGAACTGGTAAAGAAAGAATCGAAGGACGAAGGTTCCGTGGAGGACGGCGGCCTGTTTGAGGTTACGAACGAATCCAACCTGGTGGTCTCCTTCAAAAACTGGGCACTGGACCCGAAGAATAAGCCGGATGCCAGTGGCATTATAGAGAGCGAATACGGCTGCCACATTATGTATTACGTCAAGGGTGACCGGGACCATCCCGATTATATGGAAGAAATCCGCGCGGAGAAAGCCGAAAAGGACTACGACGACTATGTCGTGGATTTGATGGCAAAGGATTTCAACAAGCCGGACGTGAACAAAAAACAGGCCGAAAAGTGGACGAAAGACAACGAAAAGTGGATCAAGAAAGTTCTGTAGTCCGCACGAATGACAGCTGCCCCCGCCGTACCCAAATCCGGTGGGGGTTCAACCTATGGGGAGATACTTCTGCATGTCTAAAACAAATCTCGTTTTAATCGGAATGCCGGCCTGCGGGAAAAGTACTCTGGGGGTCCTCGTGGCGAAAGCCCTGAATCTGGCCTTTCTTGACACGGACCTGCTGCTCCAGCAGCGGCAGGGAAAACTGCTCTGGGAACTGCTGGAAGCAGAGGGCACAGCGGCCTTCCTGCAAATAGAGGCCGAAGTTTTGCTCGGGCTGCGCTGTGAAAACACCTGCATCTCCACGGGCGGCAGCGCGGTCTATTCCCGGGAAGCCATGCTGTACCTGAAACAAAACGCGCTGTTTGTCTACCCCAAGCTGTCTTACGAAACCATTGCCGGACGCCTCGCGGACATCCAGAGCCGCGGGGTCGTGATGGAGGCGGGTAAAACTCTGCTGGATATCTACCGGGAACGGGAGCCCCTGTACGCCTGTTACGCGGATATCACTGTCCCGGCGGAGGGGAAAGGCGTGGAGGAAACGGTTTTCTGGATTTTACAGGCAGTCACTGAGAGAAATTGTCTTTGAAATTGCTTCCAAATGCGGTATAATAGAGAACAACGAGCGTACGTATCCAGGGGTTTATACGAATTATTTTAGGTCAATAAGGAGAGGATCACAGATGGCGGAAGAAAATACCAAGACCATGCGCCGCTATGTCGGCACAAAGGAGACCTTGATTTACGGCATCGCCAACGGCGGGCAGGTGCTGAGCATTTCACTGGCGACGAGCTACATCACCTATTTCTTCGTGAACGTATTTCACATAAAAGCGACATATGTCTCCGCCATGATGTTCGTGGAAGGAATCTGGGATACCCTCAACGACCTGCTCATGGGCGCCGTTGTGGACAAAACCCGCACCCGCTACGGCAAGCTGCGCCCCTATCTGCTCGGTGTGCCGCTCCCCACGGCCGTGATTACGATTTTGATGCTGGGCGGCCCCCTCTGGCTGCGTGTTGCCAGCGATTCCGCTCCGTCCAAGATCATCTATATGACGCTGACCTATTTTATATGGGAATTTTTCTATACAGTCGGCGACGTCCCCTTCTGGGGCCTGTCCGCAGCGGTGTCGCCCAATCCGGACGACCGCACCCGGGCCATCACCTCCGCCCGCCTTATCTCCAGCGTCATCGGCTCGATTCCCAGCATCATTCTCCCGATTGTGATGGATATCTCCACCTCGCCCGGTTCCACGATCGACATTAAGCGGGTCTTTTTCCTGGTGGGACTGGCGGCCGCGGTGGTGGGCATGGGTCTGTTCTCCCTCACGGGCATTTTCGTCAAGGAGCGCGTGGTTCACTCGGCCGACGAACCCAGCTTCCGCGACTGCATGAATCACATCTTCAAAAACCCGCCCCTGCGGCTGATCATCTACAAGGAGATCATTACCGCCTTTTCGGGCATCAGCGGCGTGTTTGAGACCTATTACTACATAGACGTGCTGAACTTTGCTTCCGCCTCCATTTTCAAGATGGTGCCCATCGCCATAACCGGTCTGGTTTCGTTTCTTCTGGTGCCCTTCGCGAAAAAGCACGGCAACAACCGCCAGATCATCATCCTGGAGGCCCTTTTAACCGCCGGGACGAACCTGCTGGTGTATCTGGTTGGCCTGGGGTCCTACACAAAACTGGGCGTCATCCTGCCGCTGCTGATGCTCAACTTCAGTGTCTTCGGGCTGCTGGGCGGAATCAAGAGCGTGGTTTCCACCGAAATGATCGGCGAAACCGTGGACTACATGGAGTGGCAGACCGGCCAGCGCAACGAGGGCGTCAGCTTCGCGGTGCTGACCTTCATCGGAAAACTCTCGGGATCGCTGTCCCGCTCCGGGGCTGCGGCACTGCTGCCGCTCATCGGCTACCGGACCGACGCCGCCAAGGCCATCGTCCCGCAGACCGCCGCCACGAAGAGCGCCATCTGGTTCATCTTTATGGCAATGCCCGTGATTTTCCGTGCCCTGGGCACGATTCCCATGTTCTTCTATGACCTGGTGGGCGAGAAGCGCCAAAAAATGTTCGACGACCTCGTGGAACGCAGGGAGCAGCTTGCGAAGGAAGTATCGCAATAAAGATGCGCAAAGAAACTATTGATTTGTAGGGGACGCACACCCGGGCGTCCCGCTAAAAAGTATATTTTGCGGTTTTTTCGGGCCGCCCAGTGTGCGGCCCCTACAGGGAGGCATTATGTCAAAAAAAGTGATCGTTGCACTTCTGTTAGTCGTTATGGCGGCTTTCAGCGCCTGCGGCAATCCGAGTACCCCCGACGGTTCCGGGACTTCCGTCCCCACGACGAATCACCCGGACGACGTTCCGGCCGTCAGCCAAACCTCAAACGGCAGGGAAATCGATTTCAAGGCCCAATATATCCGCACAAACGGCTATGTTCCCGACGCGGTCTATCCCATCATAACCGTGATCTCCTCAAGAGAGGAGCTGGAACAGTATTACGAAGATTACAAGGATATCTACGATTTATCCGCACACCCTACTGTTTATATAGACACCACGATTGGATTTTTGGACGCAATCGAAAAGTACCCGGATAAATTTTTCGCAAAGCAGTTTCTGCTGCTTATTTTGCTCGAAGAGGGCAGCGGCTCCATCCGGCACAAACTGAAGCGCGTGGAGGAAAACGGCACAATCGTGATTGACCGGCTGCGGCCCGAACCGCAAACCTGTGATATGGCGGAGTGGCACATCTTCATCGAGCTGGACAACAGCTTCCTGCCGGAACAATTTCATGTAGAGTTTATTGATAAAAATGTTTCATAAAAGCTGTGAAAATTTTAAAAGCGTCCTGTTGACAAAATAAGCGCCCTATGATATTCTATATATAGTGTTCTGCTTTTATTGCAACACAACCACTGCTTTCATCGCTGACGGAAAGGGGGAGTCTTCCCCCGCGTGGAAAAAACCACGGGGCGTGAAACGCAGCAAATGAGCCGACCGTCTGGGCAACATCACAATGAGGTGTTGCCCTGTTTTCTTCCAAAAAATGGAGGTTATAATCATGACAGAATTCAAAGCCGGAAACTGGCAGCGGCAAATCGATGTCCGCGACTTCATCCGGCAAAACTACAGCCCCTATACGGGCAGCGCCGCGTTTCTTCGGCCCGCCACCGCGCGAACCAAGGCGCTGCTGGAAAAATTGCAGGCGCTCTTCGCCCTGGAGCGCGAACGGAACGGCGTGCTGGACATCGACACCCAGACAGTGAGCTCCCTGCTGTCCTACGCGCCGGGTTATCTGGACAAGGAGCAAGAACGCATCGTTGGTCTGCAGACGGACGCGCCCCTGCGGCGCGGCGTCAACCCCTTCGGCGGCCTGAATATGACCCGAAAGGCCTGCAAGGCCTACGGCTATGAGCTCTCCCCCAAAGTGGAGAGCGAATTCCGCTACCGCACCACGCACAACGACGGCGTGTTCCGTGTCTACACGGACGAAATGAAGGCCGCCCGCCGCTGCGGCATCATCACGGGACTGCCGGACGCCTACGGCCGGGGCCGCATCATCGGCGACTACCGCCGGGTGGCCCTCTACGGGATGGACCGCCTGATTGCCGAAAAGCAGCGGGACAAGCGAGAAATCGGAAATCGGCCGATGGACGTGGACAGCATCCGCCTCTCGGAGGAGCTGTTCCAGCAAATCAACTTTTTGGGCAAGCTGAAGGAGATGGCCGCAATGTACGGCTGCGACATCTCCCAGCCGGCCGCCACCGCCCGGGAGGCCCTGCAGTGGCTCTACTTCGGTTACCTGGGCGCCATCAAGGAGCAGAACGGCGCCGCCATGAGCCTGGGCCGCGTCTCCACCTTCCTGGACATCTACTTTGAGCGGGACATCGCCGCGGGCATCCTGACCGAGGAGACGGCGCAGGAATTGATTGATGACTTTGTGATCAAGCTGCGTATGGCGCGCCACCTGCGTACGCCGGAGTACGACGAGCTCTTCGCCGGTGACCCCATGTGGATTACGGAGGCCATCGGCGGCATGGGCGAGGACGGACGGACCCTGGTGACCAAGACCTCCTTCCGCTTCCTGCATACTTTATACAATCTGGGTTCCTCCGCGGAACCGAACTTGACCGTATTGTGGTCGCAGGATCTGCCGGAAAACTTCAAGCGCTACTGCGCGCAGGTCTCCTGCGAGACGGATGCCATCCAGTACGAGAACGACGACTTGATGCGCCACAGTTTCGGGGACGACTATGCCATCTCCTGCTGCGTCTCCGCCATGCGGGTGGGCAAGGACACGCAGTTCTTCGGCGCGCGGGCCAACTTGGTGAAACTGCTGCTGATGGCCCTCAACGGCGGCAGGGATGAGATGAAAAACCTGCAGGTCGGCCCAGTTCACCCGCCCTATGAGGGGGACTATCTGGACTACGACAAGGTCACGGCCCTGCTGGACCGCTACCGGCCCTGGCTCGCGGGGCTTTACGCCAACACCATGAACGTCATCCACTTCATGCACGACAAATACGCCTATGAAAAGACGCAGATGGCTCTGCACGACACGGACGTGCACCGCTTCATGGCCTTCGGCATCGCGGGCCTGAGCGTGTTGGCCGACTCCCTCTCCGCGATACGCTACGCCTCCGTCCAGTGCCAACGCGACCCGGAAACCGGCCTGATTACAGATTTTATCACTGAGGGAGAGTTCCCGGTCTTCGGCAACGACGACGACCGTGTGGACGCGATTGCCTACGAACAGGTGGAGCTGTTCTATAAGGAACTGAAAAAAATCCCGCTGTATAAGAACGCGGAGCACACGCTTTCTATCCTCACCATCACCTCCAACGTGGTCTACGGCAAAAAGACGGGCGCTACGCCGGACGGGCGCAAGGCGGGCGAACCCTTTGCGCCGGGTGCCAACCCCATGCACGGCCGGGAAATCCGGGGTGCGCTCGCGGCCCTGAACTCTGTCGCCAAGCTGCCCTACGACATCTGCAAGGATGGCATCTCCAATACTTTTTCCATTATCCCGGACACCCTGGGCAAGACAGACGCGGCGCGCTACGACCACCTGACCCAAATCCTGGACGGTTATTTCTCCCAGAGCGCGCAGCACTTAAACGTCAATGTGCTGAACAAAAAGACCTTACTTGAGGCCTATGAAAACCCGGAAATCCACCCCAACCTGACCATCCGGATCTCCGGCTACGCGGTGAATTTTCACAAGCTCAGCAAGGAGCAGCAGCGGGAAGTCATCCACCGGACATTTCATCAGAGGATATAAATCATCATGCCCGAACTCACCGGCCGCATCCATTCCTTCCAATCCCTGGGCGCGCTGGACGGCCCGGGGCTGCGTTATGTTGTTTTTTTTCAGGGCTGTTCCCTGCGCTGCGTCTACTGCCACAATCCGGACACCTGGGACGCCGGAGGCGGGAAAGCCTATAGTGTCCCGCAAATCGTGGCCCAGGCGTTGCGCTGCCGCCCCTACTGGGGGGAACAAGGCGGCGTGACCCTCTCCGGCGGGGAGCCCCTGTTTCAGCCGGAATTCGCCGCGGCGCTGCTGGAAGCCCTGCGGAAAGAGGGTATCCACACTGTGCTGGACACGGCGGGAATTCTGGACGGGGAGCCCGCCCGCAGGGTACTGCGCCACACGGATTTGGTGCTGGCAGACGTGAAATTTTTATCGGCGGAGGACTATCATACCCACGCAAAGGGCAATTTCACGAAGCTGTGCTCCTTTTTGCGGCTGACGGAGGCTATGAAAATTCCCCTCTGGATTCGGCATGTGGTGGTGCCCGGTTTGACCGACGCCCCGGAACATATCCGCAATCTCCAAGCCTTCGCGGCACAATTTTCCAATTTGGAAAAAATAGAGCTACTTCCCTTTCGCAGGCTCTGCGCCGAAAAATACCAGAACCTCGGCATCCCCTTCCCTCTGGCAGACACGCCGGAGGCGGATCCGGAGACCATACGGGCGCTGCGCCGCCTGTTGTAGGGGCGATGCTTGCATCGCCCCAGCCATAGAATCAAAAGGAGGTTTTCCCATGAAAACAAAAGCCGTCCGAATCACCGCGGGCATTGCCGCATCCGCCGCCGTTGTGGCGGGACTGGTGTTTGCCGGAAACACCCTTTCCAACACGCGGAAAATCAAGGCCTATCAAAAAGAGGCGCTCACGCTGCCGGAGGGTTTCACCGTCACGGCCCACGCGGGCGCGCTGGGCACCAAGGACAATACCTATGAGTCGCTGAAAACCTGCCTGGACTTCATCGGCGGCGAGGGTTGCATCGAAACGGACGTACGTTTCAACAGCGAGGGTACCCCGCTGCTCTGGCACAACACGCCCAAGGAGAGCGACAAGCCGCTGCTCCTCTCCGAATTCTTCACGCTGCTGAAAGGCTACCCCGCGCATGTCAACCTGGATTTGAAGGAGTACAGCAACCTGCCGGAGGTCCGGCGGCTGGCGGAGGAGTACGGCGTCCTGCCGCAGCTGTTCTTCACCGGCGTCCAGACGGATCACGCCGAGCTCGTCCGAAAAAACGCGGGCGGCATCCCCTACTATATCAACGAGGGCTTCGGCAGCGACAACCGGGAAAATCTGGAGGATAGGGACTACTTACAGACGGTGGCCAACAATGTCAAGCGTTTCGGCGGCATCGGCTTGAACATCCACTACAACGACGCCACCCAGGCACTGGTGGAGGTCATGCACGAAAACGGCCTGCTGGTTTCCGTCTGGACGGTAAACAAGCAGACCGAAATGTGCCGCATGCTCTCTTACGGTGTGGATAACATCACCACGCGCAAACCGGATGTGCTGCGGGAACTGATCAATGGCTGGGCTTGAATCAATTTGACAGGCATATGTCTTTTTGATATACTTAAAGCAGGAATTACGTTTGCGAAAAGAGGTGTTTTTAGAATGCCGGGCTTGATTATCGTAAATATTTTGTTTGCTATAATATTTTTCCCTTATAACTTGCTTGCCGGAAACATAGACTTCGCGGGTTTTGCCGAAGCACTTGAGATTCTTATAGAAGCGCCCAAAAATATTAGCCTTGCTTAGGGAGGCGAGGCGTCCCGAAAACAAAGTAAATACCGAAAAAGGGCCGCCCGGGTGTGCGGCCCCTACTTTTTTAGAATTCCTCTATTTTCTCCAGCGGCACCGGGGGATAGATCCGTGAGGAGATCGGCGGCATGGGATTGTAGACCTCCTGCACCTCGATGACGCCGCACTTTACGCCGCCGCGTTTCTCAATCGGCCCGGTCACGCCCTTGACCAGCACGGTCTTGATGTCCAGGCTCAGGTAATACAGGCCCACCTTCGTTCCCTCGGGAATTTTGGCCAGCTCGTCCCCAAAGGGACTCATGGGGTAGACCAGTCTGTCTTTACCGGCGGGGCGGGCCTGCACGCAGGGCACCAGCCAGGGGTAGCCGTCGTCGTCTAAATAAGAGATAAACTTGATGCCGATGAATTTGGTGAGCAGCTGCATGGTCATCGAATTGAATATCTCTTTGTCCTGCTCGCTCTTCGCGCCGCCGGCGGCCTTCAGGGAGAGCAGCGAGCCCTTCAAAATGCCCCCGATGCTCAGCTTCTCCTTCTCCGTGACACACTGCAGATCCATAAAATGGACTTTCGAGATGCCGAAATAGGAGTTGTAGCGGAACAGCGGCTTTTGGTTGTAGAGATCCACCACAGGGCCGGTGGTTTCGATGTGGCCATGCTGTGCCTTGCCGCGCCAGAGCTCCTGCTGCCGGTTCATGGCCAGAAAACCGATTTTTGGGCGCTGTAAAATCAGTTCCTTGGAAAGTCCCTCTATGAACTGACCCCAGGTCAGGACAGTTTCCCCCTGGGCCATGAGGGTGTTGATGAATGCGATGTGCGGATAGCCGTTGTCGTCCATCATACTGACAAGGCCGACCTTGCTGACGTTTTGAAACGCTTTGATTGCTTCCTGATCAAATGTATTGCGCATGAAATACCCTCCTGTATGTATTGTAGGGCGTGACGTCCTCGGCACGCCGTCTCCTATGGTTTCACTGGTGTTTCGATTTCCAAATGGGCCGACGAGGGCATCGGCCCCTACAGTATATCCTGCGGGCGGACAGGGTCGCCCGCCCCTACAGTGAATTCTCCACTTGCGTAGCGCCGGACCAGACGGCCGCCTCGCATTCTTCTTTTGCCGCCCGGCACAGGGACTCCATCGCCTGCTTGGTATACAGCGGCGTGTCCTGATACGCGTAAGAAAGGCCCAGCCGCCGGTATTTGTCCCGACCCAGGGGGTTGAAGGCGCAGAGCTCCCAGCGTTCCGTTTGGGGCATGTGTTCCCGCAGGAAGCGCCCGATTGCCCGGAGGTTCTCCTCGGAATCGGTGGCGCCCGGGATGACGGGCGTACGAACCCAAATGGCCGTGACCTCCGGGTGCGCGGCCAACTTTTTCGCGTTTTCCAGAATCCGCGCGTTGGGGACGCCGGTCAGGGCCCGGTGCGCCTCGCTGTCCATGAGCTTGATATCATATAAGAATAAATTCGTGTAGGGGATGCTGGCTTCCAGCACGTCCCAGGGGACTTCGCCGCAGGTATCCAGCGCTGTGTGGATGCCGCGTTCCCGCAGGAACCGCAGCAACTCTATGGCTCCCTCCGCCTGGGAAAGGGCCTCGCCGCCCGAGAGGGTCACGCCGCCGTCCGACCCGAAGTAGGCCCTGTCCAGGCAGAGCTCCTCGCAGAGGGCTTCCGGCGCGGCCTGGGTCCCCTTGGTCTCCATGGCGCCGCCGGGGCAGGCCGCCACGCAGCACAGACAGCCAATACAGGCTGTACGGTCGATTTCGGCCCCCTGGGCGCCGTTGACACAGGCTTTCCCGCAGAGTCCGCAGCCGATGCAACGGCTCTCCAGCCGCAGCACCTCCGGCTGAAAGCGCAGGCTCTCCGGGTTGTGGCACCAGCCGCAGCGCAGGGGGCAGCCCTTGAAAAAGACGGTACTGCGCAGACCGGGGCCGTCCTCGGTGGAGAGCCGCTGAATGTCCAGATACGTCACCATTGATTGTGGCTCTCCCGCGCGATGATTTCATCCTGCAGCTCGCGGCCGATGGCCGTGAAGTAGGCGTTGTAGCCGGTGACGCGCACCAGCATGCTTCGGTAGTTTTCCGGATGCGCCTGGGCGTCCTTCAGCATATCCACGTCCAGCAGATTGACCTGCAGCGCGGTGCCGCCGTTGTGGATGTAGCCCCTAAGAAAGCTTTTGAATTTTTCTTTGTGTTCCAAATCCCGCAGCATGGAGGGGGAGAAGGTGATGGTGTGGGAGGCACCGTTGGGCAGCAGGTTCACGTAGTTCCAGAACTCCGCGCCCTCGCCGCTCTTGCCGCCCAGGGCCTTGCCCACGGAATTGGCATTGGCGGTGGGTCCCTTGCGGTCCGCGCCGTTGCTGGGGCAGATGGCGTTGGAAAGGAACTGGCCCTTTTTGCGGCCGTCCGCGCTGGCGGCCATGACGTAACCGTCGCTGACCCAGTAGTTCCAGCTCAGCATGCCGCCGCGGAAGCGCATGCCGCTGACGGTGCTGCGGTAATCCCAGAGCTGTTCGGCAAATTCGCTCATCACGCGGGAGGCCAGGGCGTCGCCCTTCTGGTCTTCGCAGCCATATTTTGGGGCGCGGTTTTTGGCCTTGGCCTGGAGAATCTCGTGGCCCTCCCAATTGTCGCGCAGGGCCTGGAGCAGCTCCGGCATCGTGCAGTCCTTCTGGTCATAGACCAGATATTCCACGGCCAGCAGGGAGTCCACGCTTGTGCCGAAGGTAACGCCTTCCACGGTCACCGTCATGATTTCCGCTCCGCCCTCGGTGATGTCCCGTCCGCTCTCCGCGCAGCCCCGTACCAGGCAGCTCAGGTAGGGCGTCGGCGAAAATTCGGCGCGGACGGCGTCCAACTGATCATAAAGTTTATGTGTTTTTTGGATACAATACGTCAACTGCTTTTGGAAAGCGGCGTAGAACTCCGCGAAATCGTTGAACTTGGCGGCGTCCCCGGTTTCGGCGTTCTCTTTGACGATGGGGTAGATCTTATCCATCACGTTGCTGTAGGCGACCAAATCCGCGCCGCCCGTGAGCGTGAGCTCCACGGCCTTGAGCAGATTGAGATTGATGTCCACTGTGCCGGAACGGTCGTTGCCCACCATGGTGTTCTCCAGGCAGCCCACGCTGGCGTAGTCGTGGACATTATCTTTGTTTATGTATTGTTGCAGACCGGCCTTTTCGGCCTCGTAGAGCATGCCTGCCATGGAGCGCTCGTCGAAATTCAACAGGAAGGGCGCGCCCTGGGAAGAGGCGATCATATTCACCACTTTGTCCATCAATTGGTCGGGCGAGCCGTGGTGGAGCCGCACGTTGGGCTTGGGCTCCAACAGGGGCGTGAGGTCGTCTATCACTTCCAAGAAGGCGTAGGTCAGGTCGTTGGTCATGTCCGCGCCCTCCGGGCCCATGCCGGAGAGGTTGAACAGCTGCCCGAAGCCCGCCGTAATGCCCTGGTTGTTGCCGGTGTAGATCATGGAGTCGTAGGCATAGTTGCACTTTAAGAAGAAACATTTCAGGATTTCTTTTAAGTACTCACGGTCGGCCCCGTCCTCCAGGGAATTCTGCCAGTAGGGCAACAGGTACTGGTCGATGCGCCCGAAGCTGACTCCGGCGCCGGGGTAACACTCGTCGCAGAGCACCAGCATGTGGGCCAGGAAGAGGGCCTGCAGCGCCTCGTGGAAGTTGGTTGCCCCCTGCTGCGGGACGCGCCGCAGATTCCGCTCCATGGCGCGCAGTTCCGCTGCGCGGGTTTTGTCCTCCGTCTTTGCCGCCAGGCGCACGCACTCTTCGGCGTATTTTTCGGCCAGCTGCCCCGGCATGGAGGCCGCCGTGCGCATGGCGCGCAGCTGAGCGCCCTTTTTGCCCTGCTTCTCCGCCTCGGAGAGCTTGCCGTAGCACTCCTCGATATGGTCCAGAATGCCCTGGAAGCCTTCCCGCACCACCCGCGCGTAGTCGGGGATGATGTGGCCGGAGGTGGGGCCCAGGTTGCCGAAGCCGCGGTCGTGGAAGGCAAACACCTGCTCGCGCAGGCCCTTCTTGCCCCACAGCAGCTTGCCGCGTTTTTTCACCTGCTCCTGGGTCCAGCAGCGCGAGGCCTGCAGGGAGAAACGTCCGCCCGCGATCAAATCGCCGGGCAAAATCTCCTGGGGAAGCTGGTTCACCATGCACTCGCGCACCATCCAGGCCCGGCGCTCCGGCAGGCTCAGCGACCAGAAATCCTCCGGCAGGGGCGGCGCGATGGCGTTCTGCCGGTAGGAGACCCGGAAGGCATCGAAGAAGCTGTAGGTTTCCGGCACGATGTAGAAGGAGATCTCCTCGTAAATTTCATCCCAGTCCGTGCCCGTGGTGAAGGAGATGTAGCGGTTGTTCCAGCGGCGGGCCGTGCCCTGGAAGTAGTAGTCGCGCAGCCACTGTACGCGGGGGGAGAGGTTTTTCGGCTGTTTCAATACTGCGGCTTCCATGTATTCTCATTCCTTTCCAGAAATTATTTGGCTCTGTTGGGGCCGATGCCCTCATCGGCGGCCGTTTCGGCCGCGTCTTTTTCTTCGGCGGGTTCGGCCTCCGCGCTTTCTGTCTGGGTACCCTCCGCCTGGGTCTCTTCTGTTTCGGTATCTTCTGCCTCGGTGTTTTCCACTGTTGCTTGCGGGGCTTCTTCTTGGCCTTCTTCCGCTGTTTCCGCCTCTGCAATGACTTCAGCTTCTTCTGCTACTTCCGCTTCTATTATAATCTCAGCTTCTTCGATTATTTCCGGCTCTATTACGACGTCAGCTTCTTCCGTTATTTCCGGTTCCACCACGATTTCAGCCTCTATCGTTGTTTCCGGCGGTTCTGCTTCCACAATGCGAAGCGCGGAAATTGCCTCGACGGCAATCTTTACGAACAGGATATCCGTCAAACTGCGGTTCATGGTTCGGCACACACTCTGGGTCAGCAACAGGCCGGAACCACTCACAAGACCGCCGACGGCCACCAGAAATGGATTTCCCAGCGCCATGCCAATAATCGCGCCCGCGGCGCCGCTGAAAGCGTTCAGAAGAGAGATGGTGATGGGCATATCCGCGCCGTCCACGCGAATCGCGAACACCAGGCCGAAGACGGCTGCGGCCGCATAACAGCCCAGGTAGAGCGCGGCGAACCACAGGCGGGGCAGGGGAAAGGCGGCAAATGCGGTGGCCGCCAGCATAAACAGGAGCAACAAGCCAAAAATGGCCTTGTGTCCCTTTAAAACAACGGGCTGCTGTGTTATAACATTGCGCAATTTTCCCGCCGCCGCCAGGTTACCCGTCAGGGCGAGCATACCGACAATGAGTGCCAGCATGGCCGTCACCCGCACGAACGCGCCAAGGCCGCTTCCGCCTATCATAGTAATCAGCGCGACGATGGCCGCCGCCGCGCCGCCGAAGCCGTTGTACAGCGCCACCCGTTCCGGTACGGCGGGTATCTTGTTTTTTAATATGCGGTACAGGATGCCGCCGTTGCCCATCACGCCGACGGCAGCGAGAAAAACGGCGCAGACCCCCAGGACTTTGCTGCCGGTCGGCACTGCTTCGATGGTGGTCCTGATGGCCGCAAAAAACAGCGCAACGCCGGACAGGGCGTTCAGGCCGGACAGCAGCGGCGCATGCCGCAGACTGGGCACCGCCTTGACCATAAAATAGCCGATTATTGTAGCTACTGCAAATATAACGATAAAAATGAAATCTTTCATGGACCGGCCTCCAATTCCACATCCACGGAATATTCTTCCTTCACCGTGGAGAGCACCACGGAGGTCTTGGTGTTGCAGACCCCGCCGATACACTTGATGTCATTGAGCAGGACTTCGAGGGTCTGGGTGGATTTGGAAATAATTTTCAGCAGGAAATCGTAGTCCCCCGCGATATACTGGCACTCAATAATCTGCGGATTCCGCCGCACAAATTCCGAAAAGCCTTCGTTGTATTTATGATGCTCCAGCCGAACCATCATAAACACCATCAGGTCGAGCCCCACTTTCTTGGGGTCAACCATAATGGTGTAGCGCTTCACGATGCCATTCAGCTCCAGCTTTTTGATGCGCTCGATGACGGCGGAGGTGGACATGTTGACCCGGTTCCCAATCACAGAGGCGTTGGAACGGGCATTTTCTTTCAGGCATTCCAGGATTTTGATATCAATTTGATCCATAGGGATTCGTCACGCCTTTATTCTTAAAATTTTCCATAATAATCATACCATCTTTTCAATCGAAAAGCAAGCAAAAGCTAGTGCAATAAGTAATAGTGAATAGTGAATAAGTAGTTAAGCTTAGCAGTCAAATATTCATTATATACTAATAATTATTACTTTTTCTTTGGTGAAGTACAAGACTTATTATCAACACAATGCCAAGCGAGACGGCAACCGCACCGCAGGCGGCGGCGGCCTCCATCTCGTCCCGCAGTGCTTCCAGCCGCGCGGGGTAGAGGATTTCTATATAGTCCTCCATTCGGGTGGGCGCCCAGACGCAAAGTCTCTCCATTTCCTGCCTGCGCGCGAGGCGCGCGAACTCCGCCAGTGCAGTCTCTTTGCCCCGCAGGTCCCAGGAGGGATCGTTCATTTTCGCGTAGAGGGCATAGATCTGGGCTCGTTCTATTTTGTCCAATAAAAATGCGTCTCCGTTTTCCGATGTCTTGGCCGCTTCCAGCAAGGTTATGGATTGTCCGTCGAGATACCGCGCGATATCCCTGTCCGCCGGGCCGTAGGTCACCGTCAGGTATTTGGCCGTCAGCTTGGCGGTATCCACATCCGGGTTCCAGAGCTGCCGGGCGTCCAGATAGGGCCGTAGCCAGCCCAGGGCGTCACCGGGGTTCCAATCCGGCTCGTGGAGGAGGGTTTTTTCCGGTATGCTTTCCTCATCCCAGCCTATCCCGTTACAGCGCAGCCTGTGGTACCAATTGTTTTGCAAGAGCTCCCACTGAAGCGCAGGCTGCCCGGCTGGGTTGTGGACCGCGTCTATTCTGCCCAAATAGATGGTGGGCAGATTGGGAATATAGCTACAGTCTTGCGTGGCCCAGAGGCATTCCAGGTAATCCTCCAAAAAGCCATAGAGACCGTTTGCGCTGCTCTCCTGCGTCTGCCCCTTGATATACACCCAGGCGGCGTTCGCGAAGATGCGGTAACCGCCCTCTTCCACGCCCTCCAAGTG
>Ga0123353_10004509_pt1 | contig 17939 bp, 15 predicted proteins | sample TergutLab28metaG_3_FD_92763 | JGI IMG/M metagenome (GOLD analysis project Ga0123353, IMG submission 92763) | Labiotermes labralis P3 segment gut microbial communities from Petit-Saut dam, French Guiana - Lab288 P3 | ecosystem: Host-associated > Arthropoda: Insects > Digestive system > Gut ... | reverse complement strand
TATTATTATTATTATTATTATTATTATTATTATTATTATTATTATTATTATTATTATTATTATTAGACCCCGCTTTAGCCGTGACGCATTCCACTACGTTCACTGATATCACCTTCAACTTGAACATAGTTATTTACACTCTACCCGACATGGAGTTGTTGTTTCAAGGGTAGTAAAATTGTTGTGTTATCATGCTTGGGAACTGTTCTTTAGTCAGATACAGGGTAGCAAATACGCCACTCTGTTGCGGATGTTATATTGACCCACCGACTACATGTGTGAGGATTCAAGCCTTCTGTCCTAGTAGTATTCAGTTTTCATGAGGACATTACTGACCAAAGTTAATTCCATTTCGGAGAATGGGGAGCGAACGAAAAAAAAAACGATTCTATCTCTGACTGAACAATCTCTGTTAAAGATAATTAATAATACTCTGTTGGTTAAATTTAATTCGAAATTACCTGAGAATAAAACAATCTTAGCAAGATACGCTAAAAAAAAAAAGCAACCGCAGGTGAGTGTCGAGGGTCAGTGGTTAAACATCCTCTATATTTAGCGCGCATTAAAACCGTCTAAATGGCCTTGTTTCTCGTCACGAGTCAAATAACTATCATAAGCTTAGGCAGTATGTAAGTCAAGCTTAGCGAGATCTGAGGCTTTCCAATCTAGAGTGAGACATAGGTGCACTAGTGAACACCTGCAGAATGTTTGGTTTCTGTTGCTTGGCTTCTACTGTCATCTCGTATTCAAGGAGGAACAGAATGGTGTGGGTCTGGATCTGTTACCGTCCTTAGGCGTAAGGTTGGGAAGGTACATATATTTTAGAACAGCACTTTGTGTTGGACCCAACTGAGCGTGGGCCTTTTTGGTTTCATCTTAGGATGGAAAAGATCTGTCTGCCAAACGTGGGGTTCTTTTTGAACAAAAGACAGGGGACATCCATAAGGCATGTAGTACTGAGTTGTTTAGTTATGAAATAAGTGAGTAAGCCTCTTAAATATCCATTTACACAAATAAACACGATTAATGGTATCATATTAATATGGATTTTTGAATTGCGAATTATGAGCTGATATTAAGTAGGATTGAATGAAAGCTTTATATGCCTGAATTACCAGACTTTCTTCCATAAAAAATCATTCCTGTACCTAGTGAGTTAGAACTGTGTTTGTTACATAAAGAAGAAATTCATGCATATGTCTCCCTAAGAGATTAAGAGATTTTGCCTCTTCCATGCGCATACATAATTACGTGAGTGAAGTTCACTGCAAATAAGCAATAAGAAATTCGAACAAATTCGGCAGTACGTTGTATTAATACAAGCAAAGAACAATTTCCATCTTTCGTATTTTCAGAAAAACGCGTACTATACCGGCATCAAAGTATTCAACAGTTTACCACGTCCACTCTCAAATCAAATGAATGAGAAGTTTCAATTTGGAGCAGCGTTACGAAAACGCAGAAACACATAGTTCTTGTGTTCTCATGATAAATTTACTGGTTAAAATGGCTCGTAATCTTAATCAACAATACATAAATACAAAATAAGTTCGTTGTAACTTTCAGCATATTATATGTGGAGTACATATACAATATTTTTCTCTTGTATATTTTGTTTTGTGTTTTATGGCATATTCCATATCCTATTGACACTGACTAAATCTGTATTCACTGAAAGTATGTATGTGTGTATGTATGTATGTTTACATGTATGGATGTGAGTATGTGTGTGTACATATTTGAGTGTGTATGTATGAATGTATGTGTGTGTATGTGAAAGAGAGAGAGAGAGAGAGAGAGAAAGAGAGACAGTAATCACTAATTGCTTACGAAATTAGCTGTTCCAGCTCATTGCAATACGTTACATTTGATTTTCTTGAAAATTTTGTGGTTATTAAGATGGTCAAGTAATCCGTTGCTTGTACGAAACTTTAAGGCCCATTATTGTGTTCAAGAAAACATACCTCTGGACAACACCTGATCTGACTTCTCTGTTGTCCATTTTAATATTACCTTAACATCTTACCGTCCCTACAAACCTTCTCCTCATACTATCTTCTTCTTCTTCTTCCTCCTCCTCTTATTATTATTATTATTATTGTTGTTGTTATTATTCTGCTATGATTGTTACCATTATGCTATCATTATACGCAGTAAAATGATTGACAATAGCTGTGAAGTTTAAATTACTTGACGTTTCTGTATTTACTGTTCCAGGAATTGCTACGCCAATGTATTCCATGTACCATTACGTTGGGCCGATATATGTTGTAACCGTGGACTGCGACATTATTCCTGATGGCCTGTACTTCTGTGTTGTACCCACAAAAAAATTCAAAATCCAATATTATTTATCGGTATACACCCTCATTTTCCTTCCTTTATTTATCATTTTCGTCGGATTCTATGCCGTCGTTGCCATGTACGTATGGAAGCAACGCATCCCCTTTAGTAACAGAGCGCCTGCGCAAACGTCTTCAAAAGAAACAGCCACTACAAGTACAAGCAAGAATGGGAGCAAACTGTATAACAAAGCTAACACAAAGACAACTCCTAGATATGTAATAAACACAACTAGCAACATTGGGTCAAGAAGCACTCTACTAACTGACAGCGGCTCTGGAACGCCTCTAAACAGCAGAAGGCAAGGTGATAATAAAGCGGGAACTCCGCTTGCGGAACCGCCGAAGTGTACAACCCAAACCAAAAGAAAAGTTCGCACATTCAGAGTTATTTTGGTACTTATCATCTCTTGCTTCTTAAGCCGTGTGCCGAGCTGGACGTACACAGTCGTTCAGTCCAACCCAAATATTCGACTGGGGGAAATGAAATGGTGGCTATTGCAGCACTGGTTCACCATGCTCAGCTTGCTGTCCACAGCTCTAAATCCATTCTTGTATTGTTTCTTAAATGAGACACTGGATTTTATACGAGGAGTCTTTCGGTTTATACGGAATATTTTTGAATACTGTTGCTATAATAGGCAGACAGGAAACAAAATGAACATTAAAACAGATGGGCAACAAGTTGCAGTGGAAGAAGAACAGATTCGTCCAGCTTCAATAATTCCCAGAGGACCTTATTTGAACGACGAAGAGAACAGACCGGTTGCTCTAGCAGCGTCTATTAAAGTTAACCACATTTAATATTTTCCATTGAGATTCCCATTTAAAGAATTTGTCCTCTCTGTACAATTTTATTCCAGAGTAAAGTGTATTTTATATTTTACAAAAGATTTAGTCTGGAAACAATGTAAGTAACACAGGATTAATAACATATATTATGCTCACACCTAGGCTTATATATGTTATGATATTTAAATTTTATTCCAGTAATCAGTAGTTTTTAAATGTGGCATTCTTTGCTAAAATAGCAAGTTCCTATATTAAATGTACCGGAAAGAAATGCAAATAAAGTGAATCTTAAATGAAATATAATTGGGTTGGCTTTGACAATTGTACAAGCATTAGGTGTACAAGTTTCAGTTTATTCTAAATCATAGTAGCGCCTGAGATATTTTCGAGTTTTTAATAAATCTCTACGTCACTCATTACGGCCAATCGAATAAGAATCAACCACAGATAAAAAAAAACCATAGATATTAGATCAAGTTATTCGAACAGATTAATGGGTCCTTCTTGACAATTCCATTGTTTAGTGGAAGTTTCACTGAAGCACGCCTTAAAGTTTCAGGCAAAAGAGGGACAGACTTCGATCCCGGTGAAATATATTGGTTTGTTGTAACATGTAGGGTTTTTCCGACAGTGTTGAAATAAAGAACTCTCGTCTCAGTTCGAGATAAAAAAAACTGACAATTTCAAAGCTGCAGTTTTTACTTCTAGTTCCAATCAGCTCTTTAGTTCAGTTACCAATAAAGTTAGGTGATTTCGGTTTTGGTAATTCATTATGGGACACTCTGTGTGTTAGTAACTACGTAGGAGTTGCGCTTTTCTGTGGCAAAAGTGAGACCCAGTTGGAAATAAAAGTTTTCATATTTAATTAAACTCAAATAAAACTGGACAATATTTGCTTAATCTATCACCTAATAATTACCAAAAATATAACCTGTTTACTCGTATACCCGTATAATAAAAGACGTTGAATATCAGTGGATACCATTTTATATATAACATACAAAACGTATTTCAGAAATATATTCAACTATAACTTAAATAATTGGCGAGTAAAATTCACAATACATGCATATAAAGGAGTTATTTGCTTCTCCAAGATTCTGAAAGCAATTTCCGTTTATTAATTTTTTTATAACCATTAACTAGACAAAGTCCACCTGTTGTGGTGTGATTTAATTTTTCTGAAGACCACTATTAGGCTATAATTCTGCTGACCAGCAGATTGGATGTTTATTGTGGCTAACAGTTTAAGGCAACTTGTCATAAACGTTTTGTCAAGAATTCCTACATTTTTCAAGGAACTTACAAGTCAGAGTGATCGAAGAATTGAAAAAAATACATAATTGGTAACGTGATATACAGGCCTATTCTTCACTAACAAAGAGGTAAAAAAAATAAGCTTGTTATGATACTTGTAATGCATGTACGTATGGGACACAACCTATAAAGACATTACAAGGGGCGAAATTTTTCCTTTACAGGCAGGTCCCGTTTAATACAAGTGCTTGAAGTGTTAGACTCAAGACACTCGGGATATAAAAATTTTCCTCTCAAGAGAGGTTTCCATTAAACTCAGGTTCCGTTTAAAACAGGTTTTACCATATTAATCTGAGAAAGTATATGGAATTTACCACTTGGAAACATTATACGAAGAAAGATTTTTAATTAACTGATATCACGTAAATTAATGGGCAGTTTCGACTTTAAAATATCGAAGTTCCGTTAAAGAATTGGCATTAACTCGTCATTTTAACAACTAGCAGCCTTCAGATTAAGCTTTAATAGAACTGGTTACTTAGTTCATGTTTCCGGGGGGGGGGGACTATAGCCAAAAACTGCGCTCTGAAATTAATCAAACAGGAAGACTGTCCAAACCAGCACGACATTCAACGTAGCATCAAGACAACGGGTTCTGTCAAATAGGGTCAGGTAGGGTCCAGTTGTAGGTCAACGCTTCACTCCAAACGGAATATTCTTTGAAAACTGAGTGTTTAATTTTTTTCTACATGTGTACTGGAATCTAGCAAACAGATAAAGAATACGTATGCTGAAATTACTTGTACACAGTCATTAATCAACCGCCATGTTCCTTTAGTGACAGACAAGTACATACACTGAAGTTACGTAATTACGATCCCCGGCAACTGTACTGCTCTCAGCGCTAGATGAAGGTATCTCATTTACATAAAGTTTTCATCCCTTACCTTGAGGTAAGGGATGAAATTTTATGTTGGAATAGCATGTTGCAAAAAGACGCGCCAAGCCCGTGTATGGATAAAGTTTTTATCACAATTTATCTGCTCTATATTACATTGTTTTCTCAATTTAACTTTGATACACACGCCAACGGATAATACCACACGTATTAGAAAACCAAAACCACACAACTAGCACTAAAAAAAACTCCGAAATACACGAAATTTACCGCGTAGCATCACTAACAGTCTTGTCCACATGAAACGGAACTACTTAACGAATGTCCGACGTTACACAATCGTAAAAATTCGGCTCACATCGTCGGTGATGTACGAATGTGAAACAAATGAAGGATGATATGCCCATTTCAGGGCCTACCTCCGATACACCGTAGACAGTAACGTGAGACGTATCAGAAAGTTGCTGACGTTTGATTTTCAGGAGGACGGGAAAGTGCATCCTTCGCCACAGCACCGCCCTTACTGATGGGATTTCAAGCAAAAATGACGAGTATTTAGGTTTGTTTCGTGTTGATAAGCGTAACTGAGACAATACGAGTACAGTAGTACAAATAAGGTCAATCTAACTCGTTTAAGCATTTCCTTCAATACAATAATATCAGGATTCCTTGCTTCTCAGTGCATGTTACATGCTGAACCCAAGTTACATTCCGAATATAATTAATTATTGTTGAGAGTCTCTACGGAATCTAAAAATTCCAATAACTACTTTTAGAAGCAAATAAATTAGACCACATTTCTTAACTAAATCCAGTCTACACTGCGTAAGTATTTAAGGCCCTTTCTGTAAAATTGCGAAGAGCGAATATTACGTTTATCATACTTCTGTCTGTCTCTCTGTCTGTCCCCACGAAACAACTCGGCTCCCAATGGACGAATGTTCATAACATTTTACATAAGATTTTTTTTTTCCAAAATACGTCGAGAAAATCCAAGATTCCTTAAAATCTGGCAAGAATAAAAGGTACTTTTACGTGTCGATCTATGTACATGTATGATATATCTCGCTGAATATTTCTTAAAAGGAGAAAGATTTCAGACAAAGTTGCAGAAAATCAAAACACACATTTTATGTTCAACAACTTTTTTTTTTTAAACCCGTGCCGTTTATGAGATAATGTGGAAAAATATGGTACAGCCGGACAGGCGTGGTCTATTTAATGAAGCTTCAATTGCAGAGTTTACATAGTGTTGGTAACAAACGAATGAAAATAATATGGGTCATTCGTGGAATGATACTGACTGGGGAAACTGAAGTACCTGAAGAAAAACCTCTCCCAGTGCCACTTTGTGCACCACAAATCCAACATGAACTAGACTGCGATCGAACCCGATACTCGTCTAAGACAGCTTGAACAATCTAATTTTTCCTAATTATTCCTGTTTACTTCCAAAATTTTAAATATTTTCGTTTCGAACATTCTCTAAAATTCAATAAATCAGTGATTTAATTGAAAGTTTTCTTCGGTACGAACGTCAGGTGTCCCTGTGAGTACTGTACCAGCTGCGCAAACTTCAATTTCTGACGCTACTTGGTGATTTAGACATTGTTAACTTTATTGTAACATTCCGAGGCGTAGGGAAATTTGGAACAGCATGATGAACACTTAGCACCAAATATTGTACAGCATTTCCGTCTTCAGTTTATTACAATAGCAAAGTTACTCAGAGTAGTATGCTTAAAATTTAACCCTGCTCATATTTATCGTAAGAAAATTAATAACGTTTAAACTATTTCTTGAGAGGATGAACTGAGATCAGCAGATCAAGAAATTCTCCATCTGTTGCAGAAGCAGAAATTTTACAAGATTTTCCTATTCCCAGCCACACATTCCTCCCAAGATATATAATTAAACCTACAATAGTTTCATAATATGAGCTTTTCCCTACTTTTTAGCATGCAGCAGTAGCTAAAATAATTAATCACACCCGGAATAAACCCTGCTTATGAAATAGAAAAATCAACATTGTATAAGCAAGTTTGACATTTTTCACTGTATTTCAAAATTTTTATTTATTAATGCCACAATTTTTACGGAGTACCTACCGACATTCTGCAAAACCGTAATTGAGAAGCACCGAATTAAATGCTAAGTTTCCTGTTCTTTTCCCTTTCCCTTCTTCTGAAGTCGCAAACTGTTCCACGCACTTAAATTATAGGACTGTCTTCCACCGTCACACGAAATTGAGAGGATTTCTGTCAAGGGAGAAAAAATTATAACTAGATTCTTTGTTGGACCCACTGTTCATCTTCGAAATTAAAGGCCAATGAATATAGTGCTTTGCTGGAATGACACAGAAAGGCCGACGTTAAGGCAATTAGCCTAACCGAATGCCACTTTGCTTGCCATCATTCCTAAAACAAAGCAGGCTTCAACGACAAGAAGTCGGCGATGAAATGCCTGAGCTAAGTACGGCCCAGGGTTTAGCCTTATAGTAGATCCTGAGTTCGATTCACGCAGGAACGGTCAGCCCCTTAGACTTCCTCCAAATGTCGCATTCACAGAGACTCTTCCGGAGCAGCTCCAGCATCTTGCTGCCGGATGAGAATTGCGGTTCTGGCTCCAAAATTTTAATGGCCCTCAACAGCAAGACCCTCGACTCCAAGATCCTGCGAGATATCTCCTCAGCAGATACGACAGGTGGCTCCCTCTCAAAATTACGACGAGCAAGATGAAATTCTGCGCGATGGAGTTCGTGCAGAATGACCGAGGAATATAACGCCAGTCTGGAGGCGCCAGGATCTACGGCGTCTGTTATTGCTTGCAACTCCCGACACATGACTGAAAACAATAAATATGGTTCATTTGAGTGTCTCGAAATGTAGCTGGTACGTGAGTCGGTAAAACAGCCGTCTCAGTTCTTTCCTCCGAGCAGGCTAGCTCAGCGCTAATCTGTCTAAATTTAATGCAGGTGGTATTATGTTCGAATTACCACCGGTTCAAATTCGTTTCCATCTAGACCTTATATTTCTTTCAGTGTCTCTTTTATTTTATCTTTTGTATCAAGTTTTTCTTCCAAATTATACCAGCCCTTAAAGATTCGAAGAGACATTTCGCAGCAATGTTGCTCCCTTCATCTCACATAATTACACGGAACATGGTAGTATACTACTGGCGCTCTAGGATTGTATTCAGAAGGCGCCGCTACAAGGTTTTCATTAATTTCCTCACTACACACAGAAGACCTTCTAGAAATACCTCAATTAGGCCACCTAACATCCTGGAATACTGAGCAGAGACATAAAATAAACCACAGTAAAGGTACAAATGTTTAATTCCCCACAGACTTGTAAATTTTGGTGCAGCATATGGTGCAGTACTCTTCATTCGTATCCTGGGAAGTTCTATACCATGTTTCGACTTATAAAATAAATACCTTTAATGAAATTTATAATAATGTTCTTCAACCTGGACACTTTCTTCAAATAGGCTACAATTTATTTCCTCCGTACTAGTTTAATTAAAGGATAACAAAATACCTTCTCTTTCGCTGCTAACTAAGTTATACTCACTGCAGACCTAAGTTTTTGCAGTTGATAAAACGTAATAATGACGTAACCCTTCGATACACAATTCATATTATAGCAAACGCAAAGCAAACTACATCTTTCGGCTGCGAAAAGCAGCCATCATCAGTCTTTACGCAGCCAAAACACGTAGTTGCTTCGGATTTGCTATAATAAAGTTGTATATCGACGGATTACATCCTAATTACTGTGCATTATACAACATATCGGGGATGTCACACATTCAGATGATAAAGCGTCATTAAAGGTACCGAATATCAGTCTCCGAAGTGGAATCCGGATAAGATCCTCTGTCAATACTGTGAAGGGAGTTGCTGACACGTACCTGCTTTTCTCTCCAGCTGTTGATCGCTGAGCTGGTTGAACTGGTACCCTTGCTGGTATCCGTAGAGCTGCACCAAGGAGTGCTTAAGTGAGTACAGATGGTAATGGTGCGGGTGCAGAAACGTGGACAGTTTCGACAAAAGTTCTTCCAGTTGTGCTACTGTTGGGCTTCCCTGTCAACAGCACACAAATTAAGACTTGAGTTTCTACAACACTAAAGAATTAATTTGTGATTGTCTGGGCCACGACATCCTTTAGTCTCGTGAATGGTTACCAGTATTTCGTAACAGCTACTGCAGTTTTCTTAAAATATGCTTACCCCGAAAATATCATGACTTTGAAGACCACAATCTAAATGTAAGTTCAAAAATCAAGCAAATTTTAGGAAATGTGATGCATTAAGAAAATAAGTGGAAATTGATAACAAATTGAGGAACTATCTGAAAAGAAAAGGTGTTATAAATAATAAGTTTAGACGAGAGAAAACCTTAAAGAGAAGAAGAACAAAATTATACCATACTCTAACCTTTCCAACTCTGTTACACGGTACTGAAAACTGGGCCATTAAAGCAAGAGACGAAAGAGGAATAACAGCAACAGACATAAAATACGAGAGAAAAACAGCAGGATACACTGGGACAAATTATAAAACAAACAGAGAGTTTGCAAAAGAACTCGTAATACACCAGTTTTGGACAAAATACAGGAATACAGAAGAAACTGGCTGCAGCATATCAACAGTATGCCTCGTATTAGATTACCGAGGATAATAAAAAAAATACAGACAAAATGACAGAAGAAACCAGGGGAGAACATTAAAGAGACTTCTGGATGTGTGAGACCGGAACGGGTCCACAAGTGGCGCAACTCCATATTACCTAGATGATGATGATGATGATCATGATGAAGAAGTGAATATGAAACCAAAAAAAACCCAGCACATAATAAAGTGTCCGTATAGCCTGAAAATAGAGAAGGCATTTTTAATAGTATTCGTTTCTTGCATTGTGACTATAATCACACACACATTCACCAACAAATGAACACAATTTATGTATTATAACAATTCATATATGTATATATATATATATATATATATATGAACCCTCCAACATTTTTTGGCAATAAATCGCCATCCTCAGGAAGACTTTGATGCAAAGGAATATATAATTAGTACATCCAATTTAAAAATTCAATGTTAAAAATAAATAAATGACATCTAAAACAAAAAATGTGAATACTGTAGGTAATGTGGTGCTGACATATTCTTGAATAAAATTCATTGGCGTCTCACTCTTGATATGGTATGTGGTTACATGCGTAGAAATATCTCAGAAAGGGTATAGAAATGTTCGATCCAAGAACCAAGTCCCTTAGCCGTGCTTTGATGTGTCTCGACTAGGAGATTGCTTGTGGTGTTAATGTCTCCGTGAGGATGGGGATGTATCATGAAACATGCAAGATATTTCATGTGTATGTGGATTACATATGATTTTATATTAATTGTGTGCATTTCTTGGTTTATGTGGGTGTTAGAGGCAACATATTCCTCCGAGTCGTTAGTAAAAACGAATCAAACCTAACGTCAAAATAACCCACAAGAATACAATCTGAAATTGATATGTAGTTTGAAATCCACATACATTTCACATGCGTTCTGCACACGTGCCTGACGTCATTAGCTTTCCTGTACTGACTGCCGCAGAGACAGGCATAATAGCATCATTAACTGTGTGCTTTAATGTTGTATCAAATATTCAGTATTCACAACACAGCGAAATATTTCATTTCAGGTTCAGTACTCACTGCTTGGACATTGTCGACCTCGTCTCCGATCCGTGATACTAGGTCATACACCTCAGAAGACGTTAACACAACAGGACAGCGATCGCAGCGCCATTCAGAGTTCTCATCGAGTGGTGAAACTGGTAACTGAGTCCCTCCACAAAACGCCCCACCTCTAAAAATAATAGGTTTAAAGTGAGAAATGCAAGTCTTATCAATAAGCGAGCATGTGAAACAAGCACACACATTTTGATGAAAAAACTGGAATGAACAGGGCACCTGTGATTGTCAGGGCAGTAAAATGCAGAATGATAATACGCCAGGACATGTAACTCGGTTGGTGACACAATGGAAACATAAAATGTTTGATCAGACAGATTCAAGGGAAAATATTTATTATACCTAAACATGGAGAGAAAATAGTATTGAATTTGGTCTTAGGTAAATATGCTTTTAAAGGTGGGTAGAGTTAATAGCACTTACTGGAACTTAGGGAACTTACTAGCTTTAAAGTTCCACAAGGGTAAAATTGTTATTATATTTTCAAGAGGAGCAGTGCACCAGGGAATTTGTTATAAATACTTACATATTAGGATAAATAAAACAGATAAATGAGGTACTGAAAATGGAATGAGGCAATTGTTTGTATTGTAAGGTCTATTATCGTGTATTCTTACACTCTGCACCGTTAGTAACTTGACACTATTGATGCTGGCATAATACTTGCAATTCAGGTGTCAAGATATCGGCCCCCAGACACCGGATACCGCTGATATAGCTCCCTAACTCCGTAGGATCACTGCATCTTTCGCATCTACAGCTGAAGTATTTGGTGGCTGCTAGGTGTGCCCTACGAGCCTGTGTTCCCCAAAGGGCATGCGTGTACATAGTTGAGAGGTGTTCACCCCTGTAAAGGAATATCAGTTAATTCAAGACTAACAGTTCATAATGAAATTACTGTAGAGATTACGATTACATTTCATGAGGACAAGTCTACATACGTATACAAAATTCGCCAGATAATCCAAGTGAACCTGGAGTAGCTTAGCTAGTATGAAGCCTGGGCACAATTTAACCTTTTGGCGCCGGAATTATTTTTTTTTTAATTTTAGCACACCCTGTATATAAAATGTGAATAATAAAGAAACCAAATATGTTAGAATTATGAAACAAACTGCATTTTGAAAAGAAAAAAACGGAGAGTATATACCATATTTAAAATATTCAGTACGTATATTTGTTGAATAAATATATAAAATGCAGCTTTAGAGGTTAGCGGTGCGGTACGACCACTAATGTTGGCATTAGGTGTCAAAAGGTTAAATTCTGTTCGCCACCGGTGTTCCAAAGAATAGATTCTGGAAGGCATTTCCCGAGATAAAATGGCTAGATTAGCGTTAACCACCCATCTTCATCCAGCTCCAAGCTTAAAATACATAGCTATGTATCTCAGAAGCCATATACTTCTTCACAGCATGGCATTCAATTAAATACAGGGATAATTTTATCTTAACCTTGGCAAATGTATAACATACTCCTATTTTTATATGAAACAACTAAACAACTAGAAATTAGTGAACTTCCAAAAAAATAAACGAGAGTAGGCTGTCAAAATTTGTATACCATTTAAAACATAGGAACTAAGTATAACTATGATCTACAAATTAGTTCCCACACATTTCTTGGTACGTTAGATGAATATTGTATGAAATAAAGAGAAGGTATTTTTCTAATTTTGCACCATTACAGCTGTGCACGAAACGTCGTGGTAACTCTCGTTCGTGTTGTGGTGATCCCATGTTCAAATTTCAATCCAAAGGCAGACTATCCCAATCTGGGTTCTCGGTGATCTTCCTCTGTTACTCTAGGTAACTATCAAGACACCTCATCAGATTACGGCATTCCATTCTTGTTTCAAATCAATTCCATTCCCCACAATTCATATCCAATAATCATCACGTCACCGCACATTATATTATGTTAGTTACTAAAAGGTCTTTGGATAAACTAAGAGTAAGTGTAAGGGAGTTTTGTAAAAATTGATTCCTTATCCATAACAAATAAATATTAAGGGAAATGAGGTACTTACAAAATCACACAAAAAAAATTTCGATAATACTTGGGTGGAGCAAAATTTTCACTCTGTTCCTTCACGAAGAAAAAAATTCCAAACAAATGACTCTACTCACTTAAGTATGGGTCTAGAGGCAATTACTGTGACACGGTAGAGTTTTTCTCCCGGGCAAATCTCGAAACTGTGCCGAGTGTTGGGCAGACAGTTGTGTTCCATCAGATATACTGTGGGGTAAAGAGCCACCACCTCTGAGCCGAAGGACAGGCGGATGTCCAGCCCGTTCACGTCAAGAATGCCACAGATCCTGTGCAGTGTGTTTTCCGAGCAGTCCTGCAGTACTCTCTCGCCTTCCTCGCCACCTGTAGGCAATTTTTGCAGGTAGTTTTCCTGCAGGTAGCTCACAACGCGGTCGCGAATTTCCCTGAAAGACCAGACGCATGAGAATTAAGTAATATTAACAAGAAATTCTGGTAAGTCTTTATGAAGTCAGCTTTCATATAGCTTACTTAATTATGATGATTCATCTCCCAAGGTTATAATTTCCAGTTATCTGCTTGGTGTTTTATACTCTAAAAGGCTGCAGTTAGGAGCTGTCCCACCTCAGAGATTCGCACGTTTTAATGCAGGTGGCATACAACGAATCTAGGCACCGTGAGAATATATGTTTTCAGTCACGTGCATCTCGTCTGCTTATTCCACTTAATGTTATTTTTATAACTGCAATATTCGTCCTTGTAATCTAATTGGTTAATTTATTGGAATAAGCAAAATTTGAGACTGTCTTCTGGAAGGACGGAGTAATGAAGTGACCGTTTTCAATTCGGGTTTCTGAGTCCACTCTACCTGTAGGCATCAGTTCCTGGTCCTCTATCCCTGAGATGTGCCTCCATCTGCAGGATCTGCTCCCACTTACGGGGGTTGCGTCTTTGCAATAGCAAACATCTGAGCGGCGTCACGGTGTCATAATGGTAAGGCGCAACTTCGTTTCGGGCAGCGGCCGCCAAGTTTCGTTTTGCCTGTAGGCACAGTATGGCACACTCGGGGGCATGCAACTTGGCGTCCGCAGGACAGCTCGGCCCGCAGCACGGCCACAGGCATTTCTGGCATCTATAATCGCTGTCGTATCGGGCAGGGGCGAGACAGCCCAGGCACAGTGGTTGCTCGTTATGCAGCTTAGGTCCCACAACCAGAGGCCCCTCGCTGATTATTACGTCGCCAGGTGACAGGTCACGTGACGCCACAAGGTATTTCCCAAGCTCTGGTGAGGTGCGGACCTGCAAATGTACAGGATATTTCAAAGCACACTTGTGTATCTCTACGTACAGAATGATCTGCACAGGGGCAATACCGAGAACCGGAAAGCTGTGGAATCCAGCAAGAGTGCTGTAGAAATAACATAGAATGTTCCGAAACTAATCACCCTTACAAACAGCTTGAAAGCGAGAACGCTCAGCGACATTCTAGATGTCTCTCTGTCTGTCGCATCTAAACCGGTGTTGTGGGTCTAGTTTGTTAAACATTTTCTACAACTCCTATTCCATGTTTCTGAATCAGAAAGTTCTTAGAGAGCTAGACCTATAAATTGCACTGTATGCTCCAGGAAAATCTGAATCCCATGACAAATTAGATCTCAAGAGACAGAAAGGGAGTCAGTAGGGAAAATTTAAAATATACAGCTCTTCCCTGTCTTCGTATAAGCACTATGCCATTAATGCATATTCTCAACATTGGCTCTAGCTGGAGGTGAGTGGTACAATCCACTCGCTTTATCACCTAAGCAAGAACATCCTGTATCCATCAGATAAATAGCTGAGGGATATTCTAGGTGGTCTGAACACATTGACAAAAATGAAGATACCTGTCTTTGGCCAGAATCGATCCCCCGTATTGCAGCCCGTATTGTAGTCACTAGAAGTACTGAGCTACCCTAATTCCGCAGTGAGGTAGACAAACACTTCTGATTGCCAAACACATGAACAGACAATACGGCTAGCTGGAAATGATACTCGCCTCGAAAGGTCGGCAGGAGTTCTTGTGGTTCCTCCAGTCCTGTTTCTGATGCTCCCTGCTGCAGTAAGACACCTGCTTACAGGCACTGCACCTGTTGGATGCGGGGCCCGAACACACAGTACACACATCCTCGGGCATCTCCCTGGAAAGGGGAAAAATTTCGGGTTGTAAAAATGCGTTAATGAGGTGGTTTACAGTCTCTAAGTTACGGAAAATATTCCGGAGAAGGGGCGGTTCACCGACAAGAACACACGACCAAACATTTTGTGTATAACAATAAGGCACATTAAAAATATTTATAGTGAAAGGCAATAAACAGTAGCTGAAATTTTAAATAGGCCTACATGCAAGACTAATGTTTTTAACGTGAAACAGGACCAACCCAATTACTGTGACCAGTAACAGTGCTACCCCTCTGATATCTGCAAATTGGCGATATCTGTTTACCCTATTTGCCGAAGCCCCAAAAGTAACACATTTATTTACATCCTGCTCATATTATACGCACTGAAGGCAATCCACTTGTGTCCTATACAGCCTATGTACCTTCACTCCTGTATATTCTGTTTTCATCGTGCCAGCTAGCATCTTCGGCTACCCTGACTGAGGTTTCTCTGTGCATTTTCCTCAGTTGTCAGGCAAATACCAGGGTATAACTCGCAAAGACGAGGCATGGCCCGCACAATAACCAAATTAATTGCGTTTTGCTACGTGTTGTTTGTGTTCTTTGTATTATTTGTGTGTAAATGTGTGCTGTACTACTGCCACGGATTGTCAACTCAGTTACAGTTAAAAATATATCTATCTATATTAAAATATATTCGTATTCAGTAGCTGAAAACTGGGAGTCCTGAACCAATATGAAAGTTCTTTGCTGTCCATTGCTCCCCTGATATCCGAAAAGAGCATTATTTTGCTTGGAATTTCCCCAGAAATCTCCCTCTTAAACACACTGCAGAAGAAAATCGGACTATTCGGAGAAAACCCCTGTCCCGTTGCCACTTAGTCCACCACATTATCTCACACGAACTGGTCCGGATCAAGGCCGGGATCGCGGTTCGTTAACGGCAACTGACAAGACATAACACGGCCTGTAAGACCGAAATTTAAGTACGTAATATTTAAAAATTTCAGCCCGTACTTCACAGTAAACACAATCCTTTTACATTACAAACACGAAGTATGAATTAGCTGATGCTATTAATTTTATATACTTAAATGCATTATGAAGAAATATATATTTGTGACGTTCAAGCATGTGGTATGTAATGCAATCGTATTTGAAAGGGTTAGTTTATAAATAAGACTAATTTCGCCTTGGCAGTGACGTCACTTGTCCTCTTCACATGTACACCCACGACACGAAAACAACCATACTTGGTGAATGTATCAGGTAGCAGCCAGGGACGAAACTTTATGCATTACGGAAGACAAACATAAATAATAACAATTGTGTTGTACTTACAATTTATTTGACACGGTATAACCCTTGACGCTGCATCTGCAAGACGTCGCTGGGTTGCTGTAACCTGAGAGACAACGCGCTCTGTGTCCGGAGTGCGAACTTAGCAGATTTATTTTTAAGCCTGGTCGAAAATAGACGAGGGCGCTTGAACGTGTGAGATGTGCAGCCTAGATAAGCTGAAACTGTAATTCTTGTCAGTCATCCGTCTGTGGGGAAATCTTCAGCGATACGGAATCTTGGTTCGTTGTGCACAAGGCGTTAGTTCATGCCACATCCATTTTGTTACGACACGCAGTTTAACAGGCTGCAATTGGTATAGGTTTACATATAAATAGTGAAAATTTGGATCCCAAATGACTTTGTAGTACTAAAGTCTGAGGTTTTCTCTGTAAACATTTCGTAACAGGATACATTTTTACGGTAACGAGTTGTTAGCACCTCGCCCAACCCCCAAGCTGAAGGACCAAACCTTGTCGGCTGTCCGCTACTGCTTGTACAATATATTCTCAACTACCCTCCACACAGGAGGCCGTTCCTCCATCCGCAACCTGAAGACGCGCCATGTCGTGGTGACAGGGTGTTTGAGAATAGGGTGTTGAGGAGAATATTTGGCCCTAAGAGGGACGAGGTAATAGGGGAGTGGAGAAAACTACATAATGAGGAGCTTAATGATTTGTACTGCTCACCCAATATTGTTCGGATGATAAAGTCGAGAGGAATGAAATGGGCTGGGCATGTAGCACTTATGGAGGAGAGGAGAGGCGTATACAGGGTTTTGGTGGGAATACCTGAAGGAAAGATACCACTTGGGAGACCCAGACGTAGATGGGAGGATAATATTAAGATGGATCTTCAGGAAGTGATATGTGGGGTATGGATTGGATCGAGCTGGCTCAGGATATGGAAAGTTAGTGGGCACTTGTGAATGCGGTAATGAACCTCCGGGTTCCATAAAATGTGGGGAATTTCTTAACTAGCTAAGAAACTCTTAGCTTCTCAAGAAAGACTCTGCTCCATGGAATGAGTAAGTAAGTAAGTAAGTAGCGGCTTTGTTGGCGATTTTGCCTACATTATTGTCCCTAATGTACCGCACATTTGTAGCTGACAATCTCGAGTATCATTTCTTAATCTGGTATAGAGTTGGGTCCCTTCCCTGTACTGCAGTACGGGGTACAAATAAGGAAATGAATTAAGAAATAAATGTTTTTTCATGTAGCAAATAAAGCATCAAAAAAGAATTTGAATAGCATCCTACACTCTGCCCCATAACACATGAATAGCATCCTACACTCTGCCCCATAACACATGAATAGCATCCTACACTCTGCCCCATAACACATGAATAGCATCCTAAACTCTGCCCCATAACACATGAATAGCATCCTACACTCTGCCCCATAAC